>Ga0209742_10000127_pt1 | contig 43235 bp, 40 predicted proteins | sample DeeMarSeWOR38_10_FD_187462 | JGI IMG/M metagenome (GOLD analysis project Ga0209742, IMG submission 187462) | Marine sediment microbial communities from White Oak River estuary, North Carolina - WOR-3-8_10 (SPAdes) (version 2) | ecosystem: Environmental > Aquatic > Marine > Intertidal zone >...
TCGAAACCTTTCAGCTCAAAGGCGATGTCACGCTTGTAACCTTCTTCCAGCTCCTCTTTCATGTCCGAGAAGATCAGAATGGTTTTTTTCCCCGTGCCTTTTTCATTCAGGAATTCCGTCGCCTGCAAAATGCCACCGGTTATATCCGTATACTTTGCTGGATTGACGGTTTTCACAAACTTGTCGATCTCTTCCTTGAACAGGCGTTTCTGATGATTGGCCATGCTGGGACGCTCGTCAAAGGTGACCTTGGCGACAATATCCTTTTCGCTGAAGCTGCCGGTATCGATGCGCGCTACGGCAAACGAATCACCAGGATAGAGTTTCGCCAGCGTAACGTTAATGATCTGCTGGGCTTTTTCCAGCTCCTGGGTGTAAGTGCCCGAGGTATCAATCAGCATGTACACGCCATGACCGGGCGCTTTCGATTCACCACCGCCACCACAACCCACCAGCAGCAGATACAGGCTGGTGATAATTGTCAATCCAAACTGACGTATCATGAGGCCTCCTTCATTAACTCCCGTCGACCCGACTTTTTACGATCGCCGGTAATTAACGTGGGAAAGTCTTCGTCTTTTTTATTTTTGATTTTGTATTCGACCCATAACGGCAGGAATACCAGTAAGTCGTAGGCATACAACATCATCATGCCCAGATGATGAAATACATTACCCAACATGCGAGAGACAAACGACAATGCACGAATGATATTAATGGCAGCCACACCAATTACCGTGCGGGCAGAAGCGACAAAGTTCTCCAGAGGTATTGCCACGAACGTTAATACAAACGGCAATATGAATCCCATACCCATCTGTGCGACCATAGTCATCCAGGCAAAATCATTCTGCATCATGCCTGCACCGCTCTCACCTCTAAGCTGCGCATTGGTCGCCAGTTCATCCGCCATCAATAATTCACGCATATAGGCCAAACCCGCTTCGATGGTGGCCAGTGACAACAGAAAAATAAATGTCACCCAGATCATCCTGATACGCATATTATCTTTCATGGCGCCGATAACAGGAAACAGGCGCGTAATACGCAATGATTCCATTAGAAATAATCCCATGGTGATCTCCGCCAGGATGATAACCATGGCGGCAATTTCTGAAGTCTGGTAACCCCATAGGAGCGCGCGGCCGCCGCCCACCATCTCCGACATGGGACGCTCGATTAATTGAAAGTTAACCGCACCCACGCCAACCGCAATGACCAGCACCAGACCGGCAACAAAAAACTGCACCAGGGAAGACGACGACAGCATACGCGCTGCGCGCTCGGTACCATTCAGCACTTCGTTATAATCTTCCATGTAACGATCAACAACCTTGGCGCGCTCCATCAAACTGGTGACGTTGGTATCTGACTCTTCCACCACCTGCTTTAGCTTGCGCCAACTGGGCATCATTTCCTTTAAAATGCCGTGCTTTTCCTTACGCGACTCGCGATATTCCTCGATCGCAGTTTTGTGGGCGTTCACGAGTGACTCGTGAATATCTTCCAGGATGTCCACTACCACTGGATCACCCTTGGCGGGAATCTTGGCGACCGCATCCACTGCATCTACCCAGCCCGGCGGTGAAGGCGGTACTTCGGTACTGTCCTTGTAGGCTTCTTCGATTTTGGTAATTTCTTCGAACAGCTTGCGATGCAGCGATGGTGTTTCCGCCAGCTCCTTGTTCACTGTAGCACTAATGCGCTCGAACTGGCGTTCAATTTTGCGCTCGTATTCTTCGCGGCCGGCAGCCAGTAATACTTCCTTGTTTCGCAGTGATAACCGTTGCGCAACCTTTTCCAGGGAAAACGACAGTAAGCGCATGCCGTTGTGCAACATGCGGGTAAAGGATTTGATGGCGCCATGCGCGGAATTTCTTCCCATATAAAGGAAGGAGGCCAGGATGATAAACCAGATGACACCCGACATAAACGGGCTATCAACAATCATATACACTTCAGAAAAAGACATAACAGCCTCCATTCATACTGGTAGTTCAATTTACCTTTATCAATACCCGCCAAACCATTGACAAGGGAACTGATCCTGCTGACTTAATTTTGAGCCAGTTGACGCGCGATCGTTCGTGCATCAGAATTTAGTTACTAGTGTTTGTCACTAGTGACAATAATATTACCAGTAACAATCGTATTACTAGCGACAATCAAACTCTGGAACTTGATTTATTCCTGCGGCCATCCGTTTTCGCTCTAGATTCACCAATCCTTTGGTACTTGCTTTGTAAGCAAATGAAGTACCATAAATTGCGGTCGTTTTTTGACGCGCCTGCTTATTATTAGTTCAAATATTTATGGTCGATTATGGGATATAGGCGCTATTGCTTAGTTGTCTAGACGCTTTCTCGGTCTAGTTTCGCAAGGCCCTGATCGATGAAAAGCGTGTCATTGGCTGCTCAATGTAAATTAAGTTTTTGGGAACACTCAGGCTAAACAGTTTATTGTTCCCGCATCTAACTTAACTGGGGTCATAATGGCCCAATCATTTCCATCGCGCAACACTCCACCGGGAAAATCTCACCTTTTATAAATACGTTTTATATCACCTTATTTTCAAAATACAATAACAATATATGTACTAAAACTAAACAATATACTTCACTGCACGCATTCTAGTATAGAATCATGCGCTTATTTCCAGACGGGCAATTTTGCCAATGACATCACACTATCGTTTTTTTGCCACCGCCCCCAAATACACTGAAGGACTGCTGCTCAGCGAGTTACAGAGCTGCGATGCACAGGAAACCAGTGAGACCGTTGGCGGGATCAGTTTTACTGGCGATCTTGGCGTAGCGTACCGGGCCTGCCTGTGGTCACGTATTGCCAATCGCGTGCTGGTGGTATTGAAAAAAGCACACGTTGATTCCGCGGATGATTTATATGATGCCGTCTATAGTATCGACTGGCTGCTACATTTCGCGGTCGACGCTACTTTTGCCATCGATTTTTTTTCCAGCCAGTCGGTGATCCAGCACAGCCAGTTCGGCGCACAAAAATGCAAGGATGCGATCGTTGATCAATTTAAACAGGCGTGCGGTGAACGCCCCAGCGTCGACAAAAAAAATCCCGCAATACGGATCAATGTTCATGTCAAAAAACACCATGCAACCATCAGTCTGGATCTATCCGGGCATAGCCTGCATCAACGTGGTTATCGCAAACAAAGCGTAGAAGCGCCTCTGAAAGAAAACCTCGCTGCCGCGGTGTTACTGCGCGCCAACTGGCCTGCGCTGGCGCAAGACCATCAACCGTTGATCGATCCCATGTGCGGCTCAGGTACACTATTGATTGAAGCTGCGTGCATGGCGGCAAATATCGCCCCGGGATTGTTCCGTGACGATTTTGGTTTTAATGCCTGGAAACTTCACGATGCGGTGTTATGGCAAACATTACGGCAAGAAGCAGACACCATACGCCGTGAACATCTGCCGACGATACCCAGAATAGTTGGTTTTGACGACGATCCCCAGGCAATCGCCGCTACTCAACATAACCTTCACGCCGCCGGACTGGATGGAGTCATCGAAGTCCAGCAACAGGATATCAATGCATTAAACAACGCCGGCTACGGCGACAGCGGGCTGATCGTGACCAATGCACCTTACGGTGAAAGGCTCAGTGACAATCAATCATTAATGACCGTCTATGAACAGCTCGGCAAACAACTTAAATCGCAATTTGGCGGCTGGCAGGCCAGTCTTGTTACCAGTGACGCCACACTGGCAAAGGCCACCAGGTTGCGTGCCCGGCGCATCAACAAACTCTACAATGGCAAACTGCTTTGCGGGATTTATCATTTCGACCTCGTCGAGGGTAATCTAGGGATGAAAATCGAAGAGCCTGCGAAACACGATGCCAGTGAAGCGGACATTCAGCAACAGATCACGGATACGGCACTCGAAAACCGACTAAAGAAAAATCTTAAACATTTACAAAAATGGGCGAGCAAAGCCGGCGTTAGCTGTTACCGCATTTATGATGCCGACCTGCCCGAATTCAACTTTGCCATTGACCTGTATCAGAGTGATAAGTTATTCGCCGTGCTGCAGGAATACGCGGCACCGAAAAAAATCGCCGCCCACAAAGTCGAGACGCGCCGCAAAATCGTACTGGCAACAGTGCAACAATTTTTGAAAGTACCTGATAATCAGATTTTTTATAAGCAACGCCAGCGTCAGTCTGGCAGTAGTCAATACAGCAAACTGGACAGTAGCAGGAAGTTTCACGTTATTCAGGAAGGTGATTGCCGCTTCTATGTCAACTTCCAGGATTACCTCGATACCGGGCTATTTCTGGATCACCGCATCACCCGGGAAATGTTACAACACAAAGCAGCGGGAAAAAACTTTCTCAATTTATTTTGCTATACCGGCACTGCGAGCGTGCATGCCGCTCAGGGTGGTGCTGAGTCCACAACGTCGGTTGATATGTCGGCAACCTATCTCGACTGGTGCAAGCGCAATTTCGAACTGAATAATATTCCGTTAGCCTGGCATCGCTTTATCCAGGCGGACTGCCTGGAATGGCTCAAAGATGAAGAAAAGCAATACGACCTGATATTTGTAGATCCGCCCACATTCTCCAATTCAAAAAGAATGGACGGCCATTTTGATATTCAACAACATCATGTAGAGCTGTTAAACGACTGCATTCGCCTGCTGGCCAATGGTGGAGAAATCATTTTTTCCACCAACTTCAGGCAGTTTAAATTAGACACTTCCGGTTTTAGCGGTGTTACGATAAAGGACATTACCACACAAACCCTGCCGGAAGATTTTCAGCGCAACCGCACTATCCACCAGTGTTGGCAAATCAACAAGCGTTAATGGAATGACGGTAATAACTAGCTATCACCAGGACGCCATTTACCCATCGCCGCGTCACCACCGGAAGTCTGCGGAGGATTACAGTCATCAAGCACATGGTGGGAAAAAGCATTTAGCTGATCCAGAAACTCCTTTTTCTGCTCGGTGGAATAGGACTGCTGCGCCAACATATAACCAATAATGGCCGCGTAGTATTGCACTGCTACGCCAGGCTCGGTCGCGCGCTCGTCATGATTGACGATAGCATTCTGAAGGTCGGCGATGAGTTCATCCGATAGTTTCAGTGGTTCCATATTAGCTTCCATTTATTTCGTTTATCGCTCTTCAATTTGGCGTATCGCAAGACTTAAGCAGATCCGGTTACATAAGCTTTCGGCGGTAGTTGCAGGTAATATCCCTGCTCGCTTAATGCGGTTTTTACTTGTTGCAGATCCGCTTGCGCCAGCTTATCCCTTTGATCCAGATCTACTTCCATGACATATTCAAGCCTGCCCAACATATCCAGTAAAGTCTGAGGCACACGCTTGAATTCCTGGTCCGGCTCTACAAACAAATAGGCGTCCAGCTTTTTCTGACTTTTATAGACTGCGCAGATCACAATTTATTTTACCGAAAGTTACCGACTTACAATTTTACGAAATAAGATATTTACCAACTCAGCTTTTTTCAGCGGACTCTGATTCCACAGGTGGAGTTTGCGGATCAGCAGTCGCATCAGGTGTATCGGTTTGCGGTTGCAATTCACTTTTGTAAGTGACGAACGTTTGCGAAACCAGTCTCTGTTTGTAGTACCAGTATTCAAACGTCCATTCACCTTCCACCAGTTCATAATCATGATCGAGGCTGTAACCCGACTGATTTTCAATGACCCCATCCTTTACTTCCAGCAAAATAGGGTAGGTATAGCCAGTGGACCTGGACCCGTTGGGACGGGTAATTTCGGGATGGGTAACCACCAGCTTTAACTGTACCGACTCCTTGTCATCGAATCCGCTGATGCGAAACTTGAACCCAAACAGGCGGCTTTTTTCCAGTGGAATGCGTTGCGTCTGCTCTACCAGCTCCACTTCGCCACCTTCCTTAACATAACCCGAGGTGGAAGCTATGTTTCGGTAACGCTCAGGTTCACTGGCTATCCTGTAATAGCCATACTCAGTCACAGCGCCACTCAACTCCGCCATTGCAGGCACTGCCGCCACAACTAAAACAAACGCTAACAATCGGAGCAACGTTGACATATACCACCCCCACCATCACTTATATTACCTATGAGAACCAAAAAATGACTGAGAAAAGCCAACCAGCGACTGACAATATTGCTATCAATAATTTTTCGATAGCAGACTATGACGGGAGTTGATTCCACCGGAGCCAGTAACTAGCGACTTCACTTGCAATATTGGCAAACTCTTCTCTGTTATCCGGCTTCAGCAAATAGCTGTTCACCTTCAGCTGGTAAGCTTTAAGGATATTATCATTATCAGAGACACGGCTGAAAACCACTACCGGAACCCTTTTTAATTCATTATCCTGCTGCAGAAACTCCAGAACCTTCACCACCTCTTCGCTAATGTCTTCTATTCCAAAAACGATCAATCGTGGTTTAATAAATTTTTCGGAAACGCTTTTGTTCAGACTTTCCTTGAGGTATACCAGCATAGCCGCACAATCCGCAACACGCCGCATCTCATGCGGCTCATCCACGGACGTGAAGCTCTGAATTATTGTGTTCGCATCGTTGTCATTTTTTTCTAATAATAAGACAACGCAATGTTCTTCTGAGACCATACTTCCCTGTTATGCCCCATCATCGTAGTTAAATACAACCATTTCGACTTTACTCGAACAACCGCAATTACTGCAAAAAGGCAGAATAATCACCTGGACAACGATAGTCAACTTCGCGACCTTGTTAAGAAAGGGGGATCACAGCCTATGATTACGCTAAGTACTTATTATCTGCATTCTATAGCTTGAAACATGATTTGATTTAACCCTCACGGTATTTCCAATCAATGAGATAGCAAGTATCAACCTCAGGATTCAAGCTGGTTAGCGCAGTTTATGCAATACAAAACGGTCATATCGAATTCCAGGCGTTTTAGCGCGATTTCATTGTCGCAACGCTGACAATAGCCATAACTACCGTCATCGATACGTCGCAAAGCTTTTTCAATACTCGCTATTTCCATATGTCTACGATGTTTAGTGGCGATTGACATGGCCTGGCCCTGCAGTGCATCCATTCGACTCAAACGACCTTGACGGCTCTGGTCCAGTTCAACTGTTGCCGCCGCATCATCACTGGTCTGTGCAACATGGGTCAGCGCATTTTTACGTTCCAACAAACTGGCTTTAAATGTCTGTAGTTGTTCTTCTGTCATTGGTTGTGCACATAGAATTTCAGCAATTCCACAAAATCAAACAATAATGCTTGCACAGGCTCCGCATATCTTATTCACCGACCGGTTTTGGTACACACATCGCAGGGGCACCGCCGGTACATGGACAGTCCTGACCCGGCGCACAATAACAATCGGCAGGCACATACTGACATTCCGGACGCTTCTCACAGTCATCTTTACCACCAAGAGACTGGGAAAAATTTGTTTCACACGCATTGGCTGCGGTACGGCACTGATACGACTTATCCGCGGCTTGCTGTTCTAAAATGCATGAGGGTGATATCAGGCAAGCCTGCTGTCCCATCTGCCGGCATTGCAACTCCAGCCCCTCGCTTTTTGCGAGCGCCCGGGAGGGAGAAGCTTCTGGAGACATACTTGTAGCTTCTTTCGTTGGCGTTTGTTCCTCTTTCGTTTTTGCAATAGCAATTGATGCCGGGGCCGCCGGCTCTCCTTCTGACATTGGGCGTTCTTGCTGCGGCTGCTGAGCCAATGCTGTCCCTTGCTCTTCGCTAGGCTCTTCGCCAGCTTCTGCCATGGACTCGACTGCCACATCCTGCCTCTGTATTTGCGGGGCCGTAGATGCTGGCGCGGTGGCTGCCAATGCTATTGGCTTTTTTGATTCTGACGGCGCCGCTTCACTAACAGATCTGGCCACACTCGGCGGCGTATCGATATGTGCTTCTTCAGATGTAACGGCATCGTCTTCAGCAGACGCAATCGCCGCGCTCGCTACTTGATCTTGTTCAACTACAGGCGCTGCTGTTGCCTGCGCTACTGATTCGTCAGATTCTGACGTCGCTACTGCATCATCAAACTTGGCTACTGGTGGCTGTGTTTCAGTTTTTGCTTTCGAGTTACCCGCGGCTACGCTCAGCGCCGGGGCCTCGCGCTTTGCAGAAACAGACGAGTCCGTTGTTATATTTCTCGCAACATCGACGTCTACCAATTCCTGCACTGGCACTTGTTTTGGCTTTGCTTTTTGCTGTGGCGCCGGGGCGGATTCCTGCACGGGTCTGGCACTGACCCCAGATGCACTCTTTTCACTGTCTCTCGCATCCGCCCGTGGCGGTGCTGGCGATGCGGACGACGGAGCGGCCCGCTGCAACAATGCAAGCTCCGACTCCTGCAACATTTCCAGGCGCGCTGCCTCCGCTTTCTCATCCGCGGACTGTACTGATTCTTTCGCGATGGCTTGTGCGGATTGACGCTTTTCCACTGGCTTAGCAAGCTCCAATGGCTGGTTTTTTTGTTCCATGCGCGCAGGCTCTGGCTCGCTGGTCAATGAATAAGGACGCTCACGTTCGATCATCACCACCAGGGTAACACTCAACACAATAACGGCCGCCAGGGATACCGGTACTGCCCATCGCCCCGAAAATGGGCCTGCCGCTTTTTTGGGAATCAAACTGCTGTTGCTCTTTGTGACAGCAGCATCATCAGTGGCAACTGGTTTACGCGCAGCGGCCAGAATCTTCTCATCCTGTTCGCTGGACGGCTGCTCCTGTTTTAAGCTCGCGTAGATATCCGAGAGATACTTGTCATCCGTGTCTTCATCATGGTCTTGCATAGCACTTACCTGTTTAAGTATTCCTGCATGCCTGCCTTTAACTTCTGCATGGCATATCGCATGCGGCTTTTTACCGTTTCGGGGTTTTCAGTGACGATATTCGCAATCTCCTCAATGGACAAGTTCGCCTCTTCTTTTAATATGAAAACCTCGCGTTGTTCTGCTGGCAGTTCCTGAATTAATTGTATTAAGGCGCGCTGGACCTGGTCGTGGCCCGCAACAGTCTCGGGATCCCCATTATTAGCCGGCATCGAATCAATAACCTGCTCATCACAATCCACCTCTTGTTTTGTAGACAACTTGCGGTAATGATCGATCAGACAGTTGTGTGCAATCTGGTACAAATAGGTGGTAAATCTGGCTTTAGGCAAATACTGGTTGCGAGCATTGATAACCCGTAACCATACCTCGTGGGTGAACTCCTCCGCGAGGGCAGTCTGTCGGGTTTGACGCAAAAAGTAGCGATAAAGTGTGCCCTTGTTGCGATGATACAGCTCATCAAAAGCCTCCGTATCACCAAGACTATAATTCACCATCAGCTCTTCATCGCTGACAGCTTCATATTGTGCATTGTAATAGCGGGCATTGGTCACGCCCATAACTTGCCGCAAGTGAGTGGAATTGGCAACTGTCTCGGTCACAATATTTAGAACTGGCAAGACGGGCCGTACCTCAGTGCGGCCCGTATTTTATGGTTAATGATAATAATTGTACAAAACTAATTAACCGCGTGATCACCCACCGGAACCTTTGCATTCGCCGTTGATAAGGTACCAGCCAGCTCCACCAATTGCACAAATTCGCTACGATAACCGTAACGATCGACGCCCCTGGCATTAACGGCCATACTCACGACATCCGCGTAAGAATAGTGTTGCGTATAGCGACCGCCCCTTAATAACTGGCCAAAACCCGCGACGCTGGCAGCAAACTGGAAGCGCGCACTGGTTTTATCAATGGCAGTGATAACCTGATTCTGGCGTATGGGTGTTTCAATCAGAGTACTGCTATCGCTGTCCAGTTTTTTATAGCGCAGGCGTAGAAATGCCAGCTCACTGCTTTCATCCACTGCGGGTTCCTTAGCAGACTTATGGGACTGATATCGTAACGGATCAATTAACTGACCCGCTTTACCGGCCAGGGAAATTTCATAAATTGCAGTAACGGTATGACCGGCACCAATTTCGCCGGCATCCACCTTGTCATTATTAAAGTCCTCCCGACGTAAGGCGCGATTTTCGTAACCAATTAACCGATACTCGGCCACCACGGCGGGATTGAATTCAATCTGGATTTTCACATCTTTGGCGATGGTATTGAGCGTAGAACCCATTTCGGTGACCAGCACCTTTTGTGCTTCCAGCAGGGTATCGATATAGGCATAGTGGCCATTACCCACATCCGCCAGTTGTTCCATGAGTTTGTCGTTATAATTGCCACTGCCAAATCCCAGGGTGGTAAGAAAAATGCCGGACTTACGCTTTTCTTCCACCAGGTTTTTTAACATTTCGAAGTTGGTGGTACCTACATTGAAATCACCATCAGTGGCAAGGATGACGCGGTTAATACCATCCTTGATAAAGGCCTGCTCTGCTTTCAAATACGCCAGACGAATACCGGCAGCGCCATTGGTGGATCCACCAGCGGATAAAGCTTCCAGCGCGCTCAGTATTATTGCTTTGTCAACGCCGGCAGTCGGTTCCAGGACCACACCACTGGCGCCGGCATACACCACCAGGGAAATTTTGTCCTCGGCGCGTAACTTTTGCGTCAACATCTGTAGCGACTTTTTTAACAAGGGCAGCTTGTTAGCTGCTTGCATGGAACCGGATACATCCACCAGGAACACCAGGCTGGAGGGAGGCAACGAGGTAGCCGGCATTTCATAACCCTTGATACCGATGTGCAGTAAATGCGTGTCGGGATTCCACGGCGTCGGCCCCACTTCGGTCATCACGTTAAAGGGAACGGACTGATTGTCCGGTGCGGGATAGTCGTAATTGAAGTAGTTGATAAACTCTTCTACCCGCACGACATCTTTGGCAGGCAGTCGACCTTCGTGCAGGATGCGCCGAGTATTGGTATAACTGCCGGTATCCACATCGATACTGAATGTGGATACCGGTTTTTCTGCGACGCGTAATACCGGATTGTCATCGAAATGGGCATAGTTTTCCCGATCCACTGGTTCAATGGGATAACGAATCTGTGGCCGCAGACTGGGTGCAATACCTGAAGGTACAGCATTGGACCTGACGACTTTCCTTGCCACGCCTGGCTGCTTGAATACCGGTGTCGCAGCCGCCGCTTCAGCAGGCGCCTGTTGACGCAAAGCGAGGGCTTCGCTCTCTTCTAATTGACTGCGTCTCGCTACCTTCTGCTTGGATTCTTTGCTGCGTGGTTTCGCGAGCGTAGCGGTTGAACCAGTAGTAGTGGCATCGCTACCGGCCTGTGACTCGTCTACGGTTGCTGGGTGGGGTTTGTTTTTTTCAACGACCGAAGTATCCAGCGTGGAATGCTTGCCCGCGTTATGGGTGCTTGTGGATTCAGCACTATCATCGACTTTGGTTTGCGTGTCATCGACCGTCGTCCTGGGGGTAGAACATGCCGCTGCGAATAACGCGATGGACAGCAGAATTATGACGAGAACCAGTTTGCGTTTCATTATTCACTCCTTCTTTTAACCAGTTGTTTAGAAGTGAAACGAAACGCGTTACGAAAAGGGTTAACGACAGAAAATATTTTTTACCAACCTGTAGCGATCAAATGATTGCGCGCGGATTCAATGACTTAACAAGGAGTTAAGGTTCGCCCGGCGTGCGCCGTTGTTGGCAGGGAACGCAGATGGGCACGGTTTCCGCGCTGGAAACCAGGGTATCAATATTAATGGCGGTTAACTTGCCGCCCCAGATGCAGCCACCGTCCAGGCCGACCACATTGTCCGCGTTATAAAAACCCAATGTGGACCAATGACCGAACAATATCTTATCGTTTTGGGTCTGGCGCTGCGGCGCCTGAAACCAGGGCAGACAACCCTTGGGCTGGGAACCGGGCGCACCCTTGACCTTTAATTTCAGGCGACCGTTGCCGTTAACATAACGCAGGCGGGTAAAGCAGTTAACAATAAAACGTAAGCGATCCCAGTTTTTTAACTCCGGCGACCACTGCTCCGGTTGATTACCATACATATTCATCAAAAAGTCGTTGAAAGTGTCAGCGCGCAAGGCAGTTTCCGCTTCATGCGCGTAGGCCAGCGCTTCCTGTAATGTCCACTGCGGCGCAATACCGGCATGAACCAGGGATAGATGACGACTTTCGTCGTAATGTATTAAGGGCCGCATACGCAACCAGTCCAAAAGTTCATCGCGGTCCGGCGCTTCCAGAATCGAGGCCAGCGTATCGCCTTTTTTCGGCGGTTCATGTCCATAGGCCACGGCCAGCAAGTGCAGGTCATGGTTACCCAACACCGTCACCGCGCATTCGCCCAGCGACTTGATGAAGCGCAGCACTTCCAGGGAACGCGGACCACGGTTCACCAGGTCACCGGTAATCCACAATGTGTCCTGCCGGAAATCAAATTTCACCTCATCAAGTAATGCTTGCAATTCATCGTAGCATCCTTGAACATCTCCAATCGCGTACGTTGTCATGTTGTTCTTCTACTGGCAGTTATCTAGCGTTCTGTGGTAGCGATACAAACGATTCATAACTCCAGATGCATGAGTTCCAGTCCTATGAATTCCGTTAAACTATTAAATAAACTATGGAGCGGTATTTTAGTTATTACCTCTTGAATGTCGATGTTTTCTTTTCACGATAAGTCGCAATTCAATCGTAGCTGGATCCAGTGGACTGCCATCGTTCTGCTTGCGCATTTCGTCATTGGCCTGATGATCGTGATGGTGCTCAACGGCAAACTGGTTAACCATATCCTGACACCCATATTTCAGTTTCTGGGCATTTTCCAGATTATCTGGCCGCAACAGCCAGTTGACTCCTTGCATTTTCTTGCCACCAAGTCCCTGTTTGCCTTTGCGCATCATGATCCACGCAGCGGCCTGAACCTGTGGACACTGGAGTACGATACTTACACGTTAATTATTTATATCGTGCTATCGGCACTCATGGGCTGGGTGATTACAACCTATCGGCAACAAGCAATAAGCATTCCGTCCGGCCCTGCGATCGCCATTGCTGTGGGTTTGTTTTTCGTCGCATTGTCGGTGTCTTATATGACCGCAATCGAGCATTGTTCCGGCGCGACCTGGGTGGGCTTCGTCGGGCTATATGGCATGGGCTTTGATGAATTTGAATTGTATCCCGCCTACCAGATTATCTGTGCCGCCATGGGAATTGTAACGGTTGTCGGCGGTCTCATATGGTTAATAAATAGCAAAAATCGTGGTTTTGCGTAGACCTTGTGAGTAAAAAATAATACGATGAAGCGAAGGAATGGGATGGAGCTGATCGGTTAAGCCGGTCAGGGCGCTCTAATCCCCATTCTTTTTTATGGTTTTATTCGGGGGCAGTCAAATGAACATTTCTAGTTGGGTCCAGCGTGCTAAGCAGGAAATGCAGGAAATTGGAGTCGAATCCATTCGTGATTCCGGCATCTTGCCCGAGCGCGGCGCAAAATTCTTTCCGGTCATCGGCTATCCCCCGCTGACCATGTTCAGTGACATGGACCAGGAACCGTTGTTTAATAATCTTCAGCAACGCCATGAACGCCCCTTGCTGGGTTATGCCCACATACCGTTTTGTCCTTCCCGTTGTACTTTCTGCCACTGGATCACCAAAACAAAAAGCAAGTCAGAAGAAGTCGACATGTATCTCGACTACCTGGAACGGGAAATGATTTTGTATAAGCAGAACATGGGTGTTGATGCCATTCCGGTTCAATCGGTACTTATTGGTGGTGGTACACCTACCTACCCGTCAGCGCAGCAAATGGAACGCTTCATGAAAATGTACACCACCCACTACGACCTGAGTGGCTGTACGCAGTTTTCCGTGGAAGCGGAACCGGGCACCCTGCTGGGTAAAGACGGTTACGAAAAACTGCGCATCATGAAAGACTATGGTGTCGACCGCATCAGTCTGGGGGTGCAGTCCTTCGACGATGATATTTTACGTTACATGGGTCGCGTGCATACCCACGCCGAGACACTGGAATCTATTCGCAATATGCGCAAGGCCGGCATTGGGAATGTGTTTATAGATTTGATCTACGGTTATCCCAATCAAACCGTGGAAATGTGGGCCCAGCACATGCTTGAAGCCGTGAGCCTGGATATCGAAGGCTATCAGCTGTATCGCTTGCGCATCAAACAGCATGGTGACCGCCAGGGCAATATTATCGTGCAAGCTAGAAAAAATCCCGAACGCTTCCCGGAAACGGATGAAGTGTTGTTAATGAAATACCTTGGCATCATGATCTCCGAAGAACATGGTTTTCATGAATACCAGACCCGTTGCTTTGCCAAAAAACCGGAATACATTTCCCATTATTTGCGTGACTGGGCCGCGGATCTGGCCGACGTGGCCGGTGTAGGCGTATCCGCGTGGTCTACCTTGCGTGGAGTGTTTGCGATTAATGTGGGCGATGCCAATTTACAAAACTACTACAATTTGATCGACCAGGGCAAAGTGGCCATTAACCGCGGAAAGATGCGCACCAAAGACGATGAACTGCGTCGCTCCTTTATCCTGCCGTTGAAGAATATGAAAGTGAACAAGCAACAATTCACCGAGCGTACCGGCGAAACCATCAACAATTTCTTTCATAATGAAGTCACCTGGTTGAAGCAATTGGGATTGCTGGCAGAGAATGACCAGGATATCTGGCTCACCAAGCTGGGCAAATACTTTGCTGATGAAGTGGCAACGCAGTTCTTTAATCCGGACTACATGCCATTTGAAGATGTGATGCGTGCACCAGCGCAGATTGCGGTTGGCTAACACAACTGGTCAGCACTTTATTTTTTGTCTTTCCACGGCACCATCCGCCGCTCCAGAAAATCCAGTGTGTAGGAGAAAATAAACCCCAGCACACCAATGACAAAAATACCTGCGTACATGGACTTGATGGAAAAGGTCTCCCAGGACTGCCAGATTAAATAACCGATTCCCTTGTCAGCACCGGAAAACTCTGCTGCTACCACAATCACCAGACTATAGCCAATCGCCAGTTTCAAGCCGGTAAAAATTGAGGGTAACGATCCGGGAATCACAATTTTAAAAACAAAATTGCGCCGCGTGATTTTATACACGGCAGCGACATCATGATAGATTTGCGCCAGGCTATCCACACCATGCAGAGTATTCATCAACACCAGAAAAAAACTTCCGATCGCCACCACCACGATCTTCGACAAATCACCAATACCAAAGATCAGCATAATCAACGGTAAAATAGCAATCTTCGGGATTGGATACGTTACGATAATCAACGGATAAAACGTCATGCGTAGCGCATGCGATAACCCCATACCCACACCCAATAACACACCCAATGTGCAGCCGATGATATAACCCACAAAGATCCGGTACACGCTATAGATAACATCAGTCACGATGCCTTCTTCCGGACTGACGAAAAATAAATGGTGAAAGATGGTACTGGGCGCCGGAAAAAAACGTTGGTCCAGCAACCCGCTGCGCGCGCAAACCTCCCATATCAGGAACAAGACTGCTGGGGATATGGAATAAATCAACAGTCGTTTGCTATCACCGTTTACAAATTTCATAACCGGCTCACTCAATCTCCGTCAATTGCATTTCTTCTTTCAAAAGTTCGGTGATGGACTGAATATAATCCAGGAATGCCTGGGAATGTCGTATAGCAAAAATATCGCGCGGACGTTCGAGATTAATATCAATAATTTCCTTGATTTTGCCGGGCCTGGCGGTCATGACAATGACCCTGTCCGCCAGCAGCACGGCTTCCTCGATATCGTGGGTAACGAATACTACCGTTTTCTGATAGGACTGCCAGAGCGACAATAACAAAGCATGCAGGTGCAAGCGTGTCTGAAAATCCAGAAACACAAAAGGCTCATCCATTAACAGAATTTCCGGGCGCGTGACAAAACCCCGCGCAATGCTGACCCGCTGCTTCATCCCGCCCGACAACTGATGTGGATAATAACCGGCAAATTTTTCTAATCCGACCCTGGTGAGAAACTCGTTAACAAGACCTGGAATTTCCCGCCTGCTGAAATTCGGATTGTTCTCAAGGATAAATGCCAGGTTGTTGTATACCGTCATCCAGGGAAACAATCCCTGCTCCTGAAACACCATGCCAATTTCAGGAATCTTATCTGCCTGCACAGCTCTGACAAGCATTTCGCCAGCTGATGGAGCTTCCAGTCCCGCGATAGTTCTCAGTAATGTAGTTTTCCCGCAACCACTGGGCCCCAGTATGCAGACAAACTCACTGGGCTGTACCTGGAAACTGATATCTTCATACGCTGTAAGCATTTCGCCCTTATTGACGAAGCGTTTACGCAACTGCGAGCAGGCGATTTGTGGATGTTCAGGCGCAAACATTATTGAAAAATTATTCTGATCCAGATCAGGGTTTTTATAACTATAAAAATGACAAAGCCGTGTCAGAATACACGGCTTTGTTCATTGTTGCTAATCGTTGCAAATTAACAACTACTTGTACGGCCCTAATACCTTGACCGCATGTTTGGCAAAGCTCAAGTCAACGATGTTATCTATGTCAGGCAATTCTTTTACATAACCCTTTTCGTGATACCACTGGGCATCCTGCTTCAGGCTCAACATGTTCACCATACCATCAGGACTCAAGCCTACGGGCACTACCTTGTTATAAATCGCAGCATCCTTGATCCTGGTATGTTTGGTGAGAATCTTGATGATTTCGTCTTTACCGTTATTTTTTTCAAAGGCGTCGTTGTAGTCGCGCAAACCTTTCACATAGGCCACCATGAATCCTTTGGCCTGCTCCGGATACTTTTCCATGAAGACTGGCGAATAGAAAATCGCCGCACTTTGCTGGTTAGGGTAAATCTCATCGTCGCCGGCGACACGCACCGCAATATCTTTATCGACTGCCGCTGCGACCAATGGCTCAATCTGCACCGAGGCGTCCAGGGATTTATTAGCCAGCGCAATATTAATATCGGAATAGGCCAGAAATTTCAGATCAATGTCATCCAGACTTAATCCCACCTTTTTCAGATACATTTCCGTCACGATTTGTTGCGATACACCATTGGCGGTGACAGCCATGCGCATACCTTTTAAATCTTTGAAACTTTTATAACGCCCGCTATCCACGTGATCCTTGCGCACGACCAGGGCCAGGTAACCGTGACCGGGGCTAACTGTACCTTTATCCGACACAATCTTGATCGGGATGTCATTGGCTATCGCGTTGTACATACCGGCGTTTATATTACCGCCGCCGACAAGCAGTTGACCGGTGGCGAGAAATGGAACCATCTTGGCACCAGATGCCTTAAACGGATTGATGATCACATTAAGACCCTGTTCCTTGAAATAACCTTTCTCCTGGGCAATAAACATGGCTGCGGAACTCATCACCGGTGAAATACCTACCGGAATGTCGAGCATGTCCTGTGCAAGCGTTGCTTGCGACACAAACAGCAAGATCGCGAAAAAAATACTGGAAAGCTTCGATATTTTCACTATTTACCCCCAACAATAAAACAAAACCAGAAAATTTGTTGAAAATCAGATTATTCGATCAGACTGGAGCTTGCGCCCAAAATCGCCAGAAACACCCGGATAGAGACTTATGTTTACCTCACATTTGTCGCACGGCGAGACTAGTGAACGACAAGTGACAAGTGTAAGTATCGCGAGTCATAGTCAGGCAGAAATTAACAAACCTGGAACATCATAAAGGGGAGTGATCGAGCAATCAACATGATCCAGATCATGTTGGGAAAACACTATAAAAAACGCGGTAACTTAAAGCGCGCAGCACCTGACATGGTTGCGAAGAAATAACTGTGTAGACATAGCTTCGCGGGGGATTTCGATTAGTGCTGCCGATTCGATTTACAGTTTTGACGACTAACGACTACCATTCAAGACTGAAAAAATACATGGCGACACCCATAATGGCGACGAAGGCGCCGCTAACGGCGCGCCAGGTAATGTGTTCTCTCAGCATAGCCATAGCCAGAGGGAGAACAAACAGGGGGCTGGTGGAATTCAAGGTGACTGCCACTGCGGTATGGGTATATTTCAATGCCACAACCGATAACCACGTTCCCAGAAACGCACCTACGATGGAAGCCAGCAATAATCGATTGCGTAACCGGCGATCCTCCAGAGGTTTAACCCAGGCAAGCATGGTACGAGTAATCAAACTCCAGAAAGCCAATCCTAGAACTGCCCACACTGTTCTGACAAGCGTGGCATCCAGCGCAGGGATGTCTTTTACACCAACTTTGGTAAAGATGATTCCCAGCGCATTTGCCAGCACAAACAACATACCAAAGATCAAACCCGCGCGCCATTGCGTGAATTCAGCCCGAACTGCATTACGCTCCCACAGCACATAGGTGACCCCAACAATAGTGAGCATTAGCCCTATTCCGGCATTGAGACTGATTCTTTCGCCCAGCACGGTAATCGCGATCACTGCTGTAGCAACTGGAATCAAACTGCCTATCAGCAGTGTTAAGCGTGACCCGAGACGATTAATGGTCATAAAATACAGGGTATCGCCCAAACAGATACCCACAAGTCCACTCGCCGCCAGCAGCAGAAAAGCGTCCCCGGTGATATCAGCAATACCCATGGGAATTAACACCAGCCCAATACACACAATCGCCACGATACCTTTAAACAGGTTCATGGCTACTGGCGAAACTTGCTGGCCTAACTGTTGAAACAAAACGGCGGACACCGCCCAGCAGAACGCTGAACTTAGCGCTGCGATTCCACCCAGCACATGTAGGTAAATAGTGTTCGTAATCTATTCCTTCTTTACGATTCAGTTCGCGACAGAACTAATGGCTGCAATAATCATCGTAAACTTTACAGCGACTGTATATTGTCTAATCGACAAAATAACGACAAGCCAGGGCTTTCCACTAGGCAAATCAGGTAAATAAACTTATCATAGATTGCTCACAAAACTGACACTCAACTATCGAAGCGCACCTATGAAACCCTGGAAAACATTACTCACTATTGCCGTTGCGTTAGCGATTTCTTCCTGCTCACAATCGACGGGATTCCGCAACGTCATAGAACACCCGGGCAAACTGGAGCTGGTATATTACGGCTACCAGATCAATAATCCCAACCAGTATAAAGTAATTGCCAACGGCAAAGAATTTTTTATTACCAAGACAACCGTTGTACCATCCATTCAAAGTGTATTTTTACTGGAGAACACGGTTATTAATGAAGGCGACGAAGTACTGGATATTGGTACCGGCGCCGGGATACAGGCGATCTTCGCGGCAGAAAAAGCCAGCAAGGTCGTGGCTACCGACCTGAATCAGGACGCTGTAGACGACACGACTTACAATGCCAAGTTCCACGGTCTCGAGCACATCATTGACGCCCGGCAGGGCGATCTGTTTGGACCGGTGAAAGACAATGAAAAGTTTGATGTGATCATTTTTAATATCGACTACCCATTCAATGAAAAGAACAAGGCGCTCTGGGAAGTGCATGAGCGTTTTTTTCGCGACGTTAAAAATTACATGAAGCCCGGGGCAACCATCTTCTACCAGGCTGGGTGGCTGTGGAACATCCCGAAAATTATCGACATGATTGAAAGCAATGATATGATCATCAACCGCATGGTGATGGTGAACGCGTTTAAAATGCACCGTCAGCCCATCGTGTTTACCATACAAACACACCCAAACCTGAAAATAAAACAGGAACGGATAAAAGCCAGAATGGAAGCAAAGTAACAGAGCAGTTAACTGTTACTTGGGTCTATACAGATAACTGCCTACAGCGTAAAACCAAACATGTAAAACAGCAAAGCACCCAGCGCGAGACGGTAGATTACGAACGGCAGCATGCCAACACGCTCAAGCAACTTAAGAAAAAAATGTATACATAAATACGCGGTAACGCCCGCCAGCACCGTGCCGATAATCATCAGCGACCATTCCACCGGTGCGCCGTCCTTGATCAGGTCCAGCGTGACCAACCCACCCGACAAAGTGATTACTGGAATTGATAACAGGAAAGAAAACCGCGCTGACGCTTCCCGCGTTAATCCCAACATCAATCCAGCGGTGATCGTCGCGCCAGAGCGCGAGGTGCCGGGTATCAAGGCAAGCGCCTGAGCGCAGCCAATCACAATCACATCGGAAATACTAATGGTGTATTCATCACGATTGCGCTTACCGGCAACATCTGCCCACCATAACAACAAACCAAAGACCACTGTCGCAATGGCGATGACCGTTGGAGAGCGTAAATTCATTTCAATGAAATCCTTGAACAGCAACCCCACCAGGCCCACCGGAATGGTGCCAAACAACACCGCCCATGCGAGTCGGCTATTCATGGTTTGCTGACGGTTTTTCAGTGACAGGCTCCAGTCCACCGCCATTTCCGTGACTTCACGGCGAAAATAAATTAACACCGCGCTCAATGTCCCCACATGTACCGCGACGTCAAACGCCAGCCCCTGATCCGCCCATCCATCGATCATTTGCGGCAATAAAATCAAATGTGCTGAGCTTGAAATAGGGAGAAACTCGGTTAAACCCTGCAACAGGGCTAAGGCAATGGCTTGTAAGAGGTCCATAGATTTCAGCCTAAACGATTATTGAGGTTTTTCTACTAACAGCCAGGCATGCTGCCCCTGGTTCTGCAGTGCACTATCGAGCACATTGAATCCGGTATTGTTTAACATAAATACCAGGTCATCAAGACTAAAGCGATTATGCTCAATAAAATGCACAAACAGGTCTTCCAATGACTCCAGCGACAGGGTTTCATCAAACGGATTGCGATCCATAAACTGCAGATAACTTTCCAGCGGCGCCCTTACCCAGTCATAAATATAAAACCGTGTCGCCGGCTTTAAGATGCGAAATATTTCTCTGAACATACGCACGGGTTGATGCATTTCATGCACAACTACCGACGCAATAGCCGCGTCCACGCTGTTATCATCAAAAGGAAGATGCGGATCCTGCAGGTCCGCCTCGATCACTTTTGCGTTTTCCGGCAATTCTCCCACCGCGTGTAACATGTAGGGCGCGCATTCAACACCATAGGCATTAATTGCAGGATATTTCGCGACAAGATTTTTGATAAAGGTTGCTGGCCCGGTACCCAGGTCAACGACCACTGGCGCTTCCGGCAATAAAGGGAGTATGTGCTGCTCCCATATCTGCCAGAACTGTTCATTAAAACGACTGGCGTAGGAGTCCTCCATCAGCTGGGCAAACTCTTCACCATTACCATGATGCCTCGCCAACATAGATTGTGTTTGCTTGATTTTTTCAGACATAATATTTCCTGCCACTTGACGATGATATTGCCTGACTACAGCCTGGCGCGCAGATCCTGCAATTGAAAACCCTGCAAAGCCTGATCATAACCACGGGTTAGCGCCATGACTTTAAACAATTCTCCCATTTCACCCGGCATGGTCAAGGTCTTAACTTGCCGTGCCAGGCGCAAAAATTCCGGGTCATTGACGTCGCTGGATTGCAACATGGTATCAAGACCATTCGCCAGCAAAAACATGGCCTGGGTATTATAACCAGCAACTTGCAAACCTGCTGCGTGCGCCGCTTCGGCGACCGCGGTAAAATCCACGTGCGCGGTAATATCCTGCAGTCCGGGATAAACAAACGGATCGTCATGTGAGCGATGCCGATAATGACACATCAGGGTTCCCTGCTCACGTTGCGCATGGTAATACTCCCGACGCGGAAAGCCATAATCAATTATTAACATAGCTGCCTGATCCATCATCTCGGCAACCGACGTAAGCCAGCCATCCATGGCCAGGTTTATCTCAGAGCGGTAATGATCAGGCAAATGGCCGCTTAATGCTCTGACGCGTGCCGCAATTTCCCGGTTGCTAAAATCTCCCTGCTCCCAGATAAACTGCTCGCCATTCCAGGTAACATAGAATTCGCCCAGCCTTCCCTTGTCTTTAAAGAACAAGTGAACTGGCATGGCATCCAGCACTTCGTTGGCAAAAATGACGCCGCGGAATCCCGCTGCAGGCAGAGTATCCAACCATTGTACCCGCTCGAGCAGATGTGCTGCTTTCTGTTGTAAGGTTTGCTGTTGACGTTGCCGGAGTTCGCCGCTGACTTCGAGAATCAAATAGCGGGACGGCAATTGGCCGAGGCGTTCCAGTTCCAGCAGAATATCCGCCGCCATAATGCCGGAACCGGCGCCAAACTCCAGCACATCCACTTCGCCTTCAGCAGACAGGTGCTCGAGAATGGGCGCACACTGGCGCGCCAGACAACGGGAAAATAATGCTGAAATCTCTGGCGCGGTAACAAAGTCTCCCGCGGCTCCCAGTTTCTGATTACCCGAAACGTAATAACCCAGTCCGGGTGCTGCGAGCGCCAGCGCCATATAATGTTCAAAACTGATACGGCCACCGTGCTGCGCAATTTCCTCAACCAGTAACTGGATCAATTGCTGGCTATGGCGGCGCGCGTCCTCGCCCGGCTCAGGAAACTGAAGCAATTGTTTTTCCAGTGAATTCATGGTTTTCGAACGGTTTATCCTGCGGCGAATATAACACCTGTGCCAAATGGGTTTTAGGTGTGGATTTCGCAAATCGCCTTTTTAAGTTACAGTGTTGGTATAAAAAACCAAAAGGGGTAAAGGCGTGGAGAATAGCACAGAGTCGCCTGCTAACGCATCGAATTCCGGATTGGCCGGAAAGGTCATTTTAATCACCGGCGGTGTCCATCGTCTTGGCGCACAAACCGCTCGCACCCTCCATGCCCTGGGCGCTAATCTGGTATTACACTATCACAGCTCACGTGCCCGCGCGCTGGAACTGCAAAAGGAGCTGAACTCATTGCGGGAAAATTCCGTGGTGCTGGTACAAGCCAATTTACGAGATTCGCCCAAGATACCCGCTGTCGTTAAGGACGCCGTTACGGCCTGGGGTCATCTGGATGTGCTGGTGAATAATGCCTCCAGTTTCTACCCCACACCCATTGGCACTGTTAGCGAAGAGCAATGGAATGACCTCATAGGCACCAACCTCAAGGCGCCGTTTTTTCTTTCGCAAGCAGCTGCGCCCCATTTGCAGGAACGACATGGCTGCATTGTTAATATCGTCGATATACACGCCGACCGACCATTAAAACGTTACCCGGTCTACAGTATGGCGAAAGCCGGGCTTGCCATGCTCACCAAATCACTGGCCTGCGAACTGGGGCCGGAAGTCCGCGTCAATGGCATCGCACCCGGTGCCATTTTGTGGCCGGAAGTAGAAATGGATGAAGTCACTAAACAACGGATTATTTCCCGCACGTTTTTGAAACGCCGCGGTGATCCCAGCAATATTGCCGAGGCAGTGGTATTCCTGATCCGCGATGCCAGATATACTACCGGACATATTCTGAATGTTGACGGCGGACGCTCACTTAACAGCTAACAGGATAGAGCCATGAAATCCTTTTCCGAATCCTGCGAAGAAAACAAATATCCCATTCTCGAAGTGTTGCGCAAGGAGTTTGCCGATGCCCATACCATCCTGGAAATCGGCAGCGGTACCGGACAACACGCGGCATTCTTCGCTGCACAGTTACCGCATCTGCTCTGGCAACCCAGCGACGTGTTAGAGCATCATGCCAGCATCATAGCGTGGACCACCGAAGCCGGACTGGATAACATACTGCCACCGCTGGAACTGGATGTAGCAAAACACCATTGGCCAGCGCAGCAGTACGATGGTGTGTTCAGCGCCAATACTGCGCATATCATGTCGTGGCCGGAAGTTGTGGAATTGTTTCGTGGCGTGGGCGCCGTGATCAGGCCCGGCAGCAAGTTCTGTTTGTATGGACCGTTTAACTATGGCGGCAAATATACCAGCGAGAGCAATGCACACTTTGACGAGTGGCTAAAGGCCAGGGATCCTAAAAGCGGTATCCGCAATTTTGAAGCCCTTGACGAAATTGCCAGCCAGCACCACCTGAAGTTGACCCATGACTATGACATGCCGGTGAATAACCGAATCCTGGTATGGCAGAAAGCATAGTGTGGAATTTAGTTACTGCTCCGTCTTCGGCAGAGACTCAATCGCACTCCTGAGTGCTTCGATATCCAGCGACAATTCGGCGTGCTGGCTGATTAACTCCAGGATCGGTAACAGTTGTTCACCGAGCTCACGCACGTGAGGCTGCAAACGAAACGTGTTGCCATGCTTGATCATGGTAATAGCTTCATCCAGCTTGGGGCAGACCAAATCGCTGTCCACCAGGCGCTCGGCTTTACCGGGTTTATCTGAGGCGCAAATGCGATTACGGCCTTTTTGCTTGGCCAGATACAAACGTGAATCGGCAACTGCCAGCAATTTGTCCACATCGTCATCTCCGCTATTCTTTGAGGCAATACCCAGACTGATCGTCACCGGAATGCGGTTGCTTTCAAACACGAACTCGGAATCCTCCACTGCCTTACGCAAACGCTCGGAGAGCACAATTGCCGCCAAACGATTGGTGCAAGGCGATGCCACCACGAATTCTTCACCTCCAATACGCGCCAGGAAATCGCCTTCACGAATGGCGGTGGACAACACTATGGCCAATTGTTGCAACACCCCATCTCCCGCCTGATGACCATAGGTATCGTTGATACGTTTAAAGTGATCGATATCCAGGATAACGATGCTGAAATGTTCGTTCTGACGTTGCATCAGCGCCAGGCTGGTGGACGCCGAGGCAAAGAAACTGCGCCGGTTTGCCAGCCGGGTAAGCGGATCAGTATCCGCCTGCTCTTTCAGATAGCGCCGGCTTTGTTCCAGTTCCTGAATGGTCTGCGCCAGTTTCACATGAGCACGCACTCGCGCCAGGAATTCCACATGGTCGCTGGTCTTGGCAATGAAATCATTGGCGCCGGCAATAAATGCTCTTTCCCGCGCTTCCGTATCATTGGCACCCGTCACCACAATTACCGGCATATTAATCAACCGCGAGGATGGGTGGTCGCGCATGCGCTTTATCAGGCCATAACCATCCATTTTTGGCATCGCCAGGTCAGTAACCACCAGATCGATGTCCGAATCATTCTCCAGTAACTGCAGCGCTTCCTCCCCATTCGTCGCCTCATGGGTGTCAAACTCATCACCCACGGCACGGGACAAGGTTGCGCGAATTGTCGCGGAATCATCCACGATCAATAACCTGGGTTTTCTAGGATTGTCTTCAGCCGCCGGCTGTTCTTCAAGATAGAAACTGGCCGTTTCGTTACCGTTATACATGTTTTTGTTTATACCAGAAGCCAAACAGTATTAGGAAGTCACAAGCGTAACTATTTCTGATTAAATCCATTTATACGTTTTATTCACTATAAAAATGGGATCAGGTTAAAAATATATCGGATAAACTTTGTGTTTATTTACCCCGATATATCTACCGGAAAAACCGGCGATCAAAAGCTAACAAATTGTTTTGCCATAGATTTGGAGGATTACCAGGGGAACGTCACTGGCCAGATGGAATCCGCTTCCGTGGGATGGTTCACACAAAACTCGGACCACAATTCCTGGTAGGTTTTGCCAAGCAATGGATGGACCGCCCAGGGCGCTAACTCCGCTAATGGCCCCAGCACGAAGGCGTAACGGGTGATCTCAGCGCGCGGCACATCAAGCCCCTGGTCATGTAAATCCTGATCGCCAAACAATAATAAATCCAGATCCAGAGTACGGGGAGCAAATCGCTTTTCGCCCCGATGACGGCCATGGGCGACTTCGATTTCACGCAGTCTGCGCGCCACTTCCAAAGGATCATCCGCGGTGAAGCCTACCACCAGGTTATAAAAATTATCGCCTTCAAAACCGACAGCAATGCTTTCGTACACCGAGGATTTCATCAGGTTCGCAAACACTTCATCCAGTGCGGCAACGCAGGACCGCACCATGGCTTCGCGATCAATATTACTTCCTACGCTGACATACACCTGTGCCACAGTTGAATACCCTTCGTTTTCGGACTTATTTACTGCCGCGCTCGATGATGACGCCTACATCGCCGGCATAACGCACCGCACCCGGTTTGTTGAGCCGTACGCGCACCCAGGGAATATGGAACTCGTTGATGATGATGTCGGCAATTCTTTCGGCCAGGGTTTCCACCAATTGAAATTCGCTATTGCCAACAAAATCGATCAGACGTTTGGCGACGGACTTGTAGTTGAGGGTATCTTCAATGTTATCGCTGCGGGCGGCTTTGCGGATATCCGCGGCCATTTCCAGGCTGACCCGCACTTTTTGTTTAACTTTTCGCTCCCAGTCAAAAATCCCTATAATGGTCTCAATTTCCAGGTCATTCAGGTAAATTATATCCATTCGCGTGTCCGTACTTTATTATCGGTAAAGATTACTGGTAATGGCTTTAGCCCTAGTGGCCGAGCAATATTAATTCGTAGAAAATGATAGAATACAGTTCTTAAGCGGATACACTATAACCATTTCGATCTAGCTTGGCCAATAACTTGAGCATTAAACCGTGAAGCAATAAAAACAACCATAATCGTTATGTACATTTATCATGTTTGAACTTGATACCACTTTTTTTATCCTGGTTCTGATCGGCTATCTGATGGGCTCATTATCCACAGCAATAATCGTTTGCAGGCTGATGGGCTTGCCAGACCCGCGCACCACTGGCTCACAAAATCCCGGTGCTACCAATGTGTTGCGCATTGGCGGTAAAAAAGCGGCCGCGATCACCCTGGCCGGTGATGCCGTCAAGGGGCTGGCGCCCGTGCTTATCGGTTACGCTTTCCAGCAAACTCCAGCTAATCTGGGTATCATAGGTTTTGCCGCTTTCCTGGGCCATTTGTACCCGGTGTTTTTTTCTTTCAAGGGCGGTAAAGGCGTCGCAACAGCCTTTGGTGCCATTGTGGGTATTTCCTGGATGGTTGGTTTAGCGGTCCTGGCAACCTGGCTTATCATGGCCAAACTTTTCAAGATTTCGTCATTATCCGCACTTACTGCCGCGGTTCTCACACCGTTGTATTTCTGGCTGATTGAGGCCAATATTGCCCTGCTCATCACCTCCATTGTCATGAGCGTTATGCTGATATTTCGTCATCGCAGCAACATCCGTAACCTGATCAAGGGTACTGAAGATACCATCCAGTGACCCAGCAACGAATTCCAAAATGACCCATTGAACCCGCGGAAACCCCTGTCATTGCCTCTCATTTTTTGAGCGCACCCCTGATTAACAGAAAAATATTTCTGAATGAGTTAAACTATCGCCCTGTGACGCAATAACCCATGAGCATTTCTGGCCGTATATTCCAACTATGACTTCTCAACGAAAAGCTGTTGCCCTGATTTCTGGTGGACTAGATTCCATGCTCGCCACCAGGGTAATTATGGAACAAGGTATCCACGTCGAAGGGATCAATTTTTTTACCGGCTTTTGCGTGGAAGGACACACCCACGCCATTCGTAAAAAGGACCGGTCCAAACCTAAACGCAATAATGCCTTATGGGTCGCGGAACAACTCGGCATCAAATTGCACATTGTCGATGTCATTGAGCCATATAAAAATATCGTGATAAACCCCAAACACGGTTACGGCGCCAACCTGAACCCCTGCCTCGACTGCAAAAGCTTCATGGTCAGCAAGGCTTACGAATGGAGTAAGCAGCATGGATTTGATTTCATCATCACCGGCGAAGTCATGGGCCAACGCCCCATGTCGCAACGCAAACATACGATGCCGGTGGTTCAAAAAGAATCTGGAGCGGGTGACTTGCTGGTGCGCCCGTTGTGCGCAAAAAAACTACCGCCGACTCTTCCGGAACGCGAAGGCTGGCTCGATCGTGAGAAGCTCTATGACTTTTCCGGCCGCGGTCGCAAACCGCAAATGGCCCTGGCGGAGAAATTTGGTTTCAAGGAATATGCGCAGCCTGCTGGTGGTTGCTGTTTCCTGACAGACGCCTCCTATTCGAAAAAACTTGCCGATTTATGGCAAACCCGCGGTAGCCGCGAATACGAGCTTGATGACATCATGTTATTGAAAGTGGGGCGGCACCTGCGGCCACGCCCGAACTTTAAATTAATCATCAGCCGGGAAGAAGGTGAAACCCATTTCCTGGAAGGTTATCGCAAATCCTTTACCCACATGCGCACCCTGAGCCATGGCGGACCACTGGCATTAGTCGATGGACAAACTTCTAACGATGATCTGTTGTTGGCGGCGCAGTTGCTAGCGCGCTACAGCCAGGGACGCGAAGCTGATCATGTTGATGTGGCGATTCATCATTATGGAGGAAACGTTGAACAGGTATCGGTAACTCCGTTAAATCTGCATGAAATACCCGAGGATTGGTATATATGAGCGAGCACCATCTCGATGCCCGTAACATCCTGTGTCCGCTACCAGTGATTCGCACGCAAAATGCAGTGCAAGAATTGCAAAAAGGTGACCGGCTAACTGTTGTCTGTACCGACCCCGGCGCCTTGAACGATATCCCCACCTGGTCACGCATCAATGGTCATAAGGTGCTGGACCTGAAAAACGAGAACAACCTGGTCACAATAACTATTGAGGTGGAAGGCCTTGAGTCATAAACATCACCACCACTACCCGTTTTCAGGTAAGGACAATGGTGGCCTGACCAGCACTGATCGTTATCAGGAGACCAAGAAAGTCACCCTGGTGGGCGCCGTAATCAACCTGTTTTTATCCATTATTAAAATATTTTTTGGCTATATTGCGCAATCACAGTCATTAATTGCTGACGGTTTCCACTCACTGTCTGACTTGATCAGTGACGGCATGGTATTAGTTGCCGCCAAGCATTCCCACCGTGAAGCCGACGAAGACCATCCTTATGGGCATGGTCGTTTTGAAACGGTGGTAACCGTGGCATTGGGATTGCTGCTGATTGTTGTTGCCGGTGGTATTGCGGTGGATGCGGTGCGGCGCATGCTCGAACCAGATGCGTTAATGCACCCCGGTATCATGGCGTTGGTTGTGGCTGCGATTTCTATCGTCGCTAATGAGTTCCTTTACTTCTACACCATTCGTGTTGGTAATAAGTTCAATTCCAACATGTTAAAAGCCAATGCCTGGCATCATCGTTCCGACTCCATTTCGTCCGTCATTGTGTTGGTGGGAGTTGGCGGTACCATGATGGGGTTCCAGTTTCTCGATGCCGTCGCCGCCATTGGGGTCGCAGCCATGATTATTAAAATCGGCTGGGACCTCGCCTTGCAAAGCGTGCGGGAGCTGGTCGACACGGCGCTGGAGCGGGAGACCGTTGAATCCATTAATGAAACGATCATGAATGTAGATGGCGTACGCGAACTCCACAGCCTGCGCACTCGGCGCATGGGTGGGGAAGCACTCGTGGATGTGCATGTGCTGGTCAGTCCCAAGCTCAGCGTATCGGAAGGTCACCATATTGGCGAGAAAGTCCGCGAGCAGGTGGTCAAACAGGTTGATGATGTCACCGATGTAATGGTGCATATTGATCCCGAAGACGACGAAGTCATGGCCCGCAGCGATCAACTGCCTCAGCGGCAAAAAATGGTGAAATTACTCAAGTCATACTGGAGAGCAATTCCCGAAGCAGGTTTTATTGACAATATCACCCTTCATTATCTAGACGGGAAAATCCATGTGGAGTTAACATTACCCCTCGACAAGATGGAGAGTCAGCAGCACGCCCAGGATGTTGCGAAACGTCTCATAGATGCGAGCACGGAAGACAAGAATATTGCAGACACCAGGGTCCTGTTTCATTGATTGCGCTATATTAGTGTGTTTCAAAAATATACGCACCATAATTGTGCACTGTATGACTTTCAAGCCTGTCTTCTACTGTAGAAGTTCCTAATTAATATGAAGTTTTTACGTGGTACACCATCTGCACCACGGGCAACAATGTTCTGAAACGTCTGTACCAAAAGATTTCACGACAGTAAAAATTATACGTTTATTAATCGAGGAGGTTCGTAATGTCCGGAAGTGACGTGTTATCCATGATGAAAGAAAAAGATGTGAAGTTTGTTGATTTTCGCTTCACTGACACCCGGGGGAAAGAACAGCATGTTTCAGTACCCAGCCATGTCGTAGATGAAGACCTTTTCACCGACGGCAAAATGTTCGACGGTTCCTCCATCGCCGGCTGGAAAGGTATCAACGAATCCGACATGATTTTAATGCCGGATCCCGATACTGCTGTTATGGATCCGTTTTCTGATGAAAACACTCTGATCCTGCGCTGTAACATCGTCGAACCTACAACCGGTCAGGGGTATGAGCGTGACCCCCGCTCTCTGGCGCAACGCGCTGAAGCTTATCTGAAATCAACTGGTATCGCCGACACCTGTTTCTTTGGTCCTGAGCCGGAATTTTTCATTCTGGACGATGTACGCTGGGGCGCTGACATGAGTGGCGCGTTCTACAAAATCGATTCTGAAGAATCCGAGTGGAACTCCGAACGAGTCTATGAAGACGGCAACATCGGTCACCGTCCTACGGTAAAAGGCGGTTATTTCCCGGTTCCTCCTGTTGATTCTCTGCACGATATCCGTTCTGCCATGTGTCTGGCTCTGGAAGAAATGGGCGTGCCGGTAGAAGTTCATCACCATGAAGTAGCCACTGCTGGTCAGTGTGAAATTGGTACCCGCTTCAGCACCTTAACTCAGCGCGCCGACTGGAACCAGATCATGAAATACGTAATCATGAATGTGGCGCATGCCTACGGTAAAACTGCGACATTTATGCCCAAACCGCTAGTGGGTGATAACGGCAGCGGTATGCACTGCCACCAGTCACTGGCGAAAGATGGCGTAAACCTGTTTGCCGGTAATGAATATGGTGGTCTGTCTGAAACCGCCCTGTTTTATATCGGTGGCATTATCAAGCATGCCCGCTCCTTGAATGCCTTGACCAATGCTTCGACTAACAGTTACAAACGCCTGGTCCCTGGCTTTGAAGCGCCGGTCATGCTGGCTTATTCCGCCCGTAACCGTTCTGCTTCTATTCGTATTCCTTTCGATCCTAATCCTAAAGGTCGTCGTATTGAGGTACGTTTCCCGGACCCAACAGCCAACCCCTACCTCGCCTTCGCCGCAATGATGATGGCGGGTCTGGACGGTATTCAGAATAAGGTCCATCCGGGTGAAGCCATGGACAAAGACTTGTATGACTTACCACCGGAAGAAGAAGCGGAAATTCCACAAGTTTGTTACGCACTGGATCAGGCGTTGGATGCGTTGAAAGCGGATCGTGAATATCTGACCAAAGGCGGTGTGTTCTCCGACGACATGCTCGATGCCTACATCGACCTGAAGATGGAGGAAGTCACTCGCATCCGCATGACAACTCACCCAGTTGAGTTCGACATGTATTACAGTTTGTAAAACATAAGCTTGTAACCTCTGTGATGGACGCTACGGCGTCGATAATCGCGGTAAAAAGCGAGACGCCCCCTGGATCGGGGGCGTTTTTTTGCACAAAATAAAACCAATTATTGCCCACGGAGTCTAACTTTTTAATTCTCCAGGTATTTGTTTTTTCAATAAAATTGGCTACGCTTTGCAGTATGAAAAAATTCTATATTAGTTTGTTTTTTCTGACGTTCTTCGCAACTGCGGGACAGGCCGCGGTATACAAATGGGTCGACGAGGAAGGCAACCTCCTGCGCTATTCCGACGTACCGCAAAAACCTGGCGATCAACCCATGGACATGCCGAAACCGGCGCTGGAATACGACTCCAAAACGCCAGCCGCGATTCCCGAGTTCAAACCATCGACGACTTCGGCTCCCGAGAAGAAACCTGAGGAAAGCCAACCGGTCACGGCTTACAGCGCGGTCACCATCATGAACATTCGCGACGACGAAGGCGTCCGCGCCAACGGCGGGGTCTTCGACATTAAACTGGCCTCCCAACCTGCGCTGGATGCGGACGCCGGGCACCGTTATGCCGTACTGATCGATGGGGCCGTTCATCAGAAAAGCGACTCCGCTGAATTTCAACTGCAAAACCTGGAACGCGGCACGCATACCATCAGTGCCCAAGTCCTGGATCGGGATGGTTCGGTACTCACCAGCTCCAGCCCCATCACCATGCATGTGCTGAGGCGCTAAAACAAAGCAATAGCACCTAATTTTTCCGTCTATTTTCCCCCAACGCACCAATTTAGTGCAATAATATTCATTGGTGCGCAGCATTTTGTGTCCAATTGCATCACAAACTCGCCGGGACTCGCCACCCGCGCCCTGCAGCTTCACAATAGAGCGATTTAACCACTTGTTTTTAAAAGAATATATTAGCAGCATTCGTAACGCACCAGATTTAATAACGCAAGTATCTGAAGTTGGTTTGGAAATTGCTATTTAGTAAATAAAGGGACAGAAGTGATACAAGGCATTGAATTATATAAACAAATTGTAGAGGGACTGACCAACGCAGTGCTTCTGCTGAATAATGATCTCCAGCTTGAATACATAAACCCAGCTGGCGAGATATTATTTGAAGTCAGTAGTCGTCGCTTGAAGGGGACCAGTATCGATGAACTGTTTTCCAGTGACCAAAGCCTTAATGACGAAATCCGGCATGCACTGGTTACCGGCAATCCTTTCACGCAACGTGAGCGCGATATAACGCTAATGAACCGTCGCATTGTAGCAGCAGATTGCGTGGTAACGCCGCTGCTTGACGCAAAAGACAGAGCAAATGCCGAGAAGCGTCTGATGTTGATTGAAATAAACAGTTTGAACCGGGGTATACGCGTATCACGCGATGAGCATAACTATGCGCAAAGCAATGCAATGCGCGCCATGATTCGTGGCCTAGCTCATGAAATTAAAAACCCACTGGGAGGTTTGCGCGGCGCAGCTCAACTGTTAGAACGCGAACTCCACGACGAAGAGCTCAAGGAATTCACCAATATCATCATCGGTGAAGCAGATCGACTGCGCAACCTCGTCAATCGGCTGTTAGGTCCGAATAAACCGCCGCAGCGAGAAGCAATTAATATCCATGAAATTACCGAGCACCTGACTCAACTCCTGAATGCAGACAAACCGGAAGGAGTCCGAATTTTACATGACTATGATCCCAGCATTCCCGAGGTGGAAGCTGACCGCGATCAGTTAATACAGGCATTACTGAATATCGCGGTAAATGCATTACACGCAGTTGGTAATGAAGGCTCGATAACATTTAAAACGCGTGCCTTACGCCATTTCACCATTGGACAAACTCACCACAAACTGGTTTGCCAGGTAGAAATTATTGATGATGGTCCGGGTATTCCGGAAGACATTACAGAAACAATATTTATCCCTATGGTAACCAGCCGGGCCGATGGCAGCGGATTAGGATTATCAATTTCGCAATCACTGATACAACAACATGGCGGAATGATTCAATGCAAGAGCGAACCGGGAAACACTGTATTCACTGTTTTTTTGCCATTTGCAAATTCTAAACAACATTAAAATGAGTATCGCCGTATGAATAACACAGCTGCTACCAATATCAAGCACCCCTTAACCACAACATCCGTTTGGGTGGTGGATGATGACCGCTCCATTCGTTGGGTACTGGAGCGCGCGTTGAAACAGGCAGGCATGGAAGTGGAAACCTTTGAGAATGCCAAGAAAGTTCTGCAGGAAATAGGCAAACGTCAACCTAACGCGATCATTACCGACATTCGCATGCCAGGTATAGACGGCCTGGCCCTGTTAAACAAGCTAAACCAGCAAGCGCCCGGCCTGCCTGTGATTATCATGACAGCACATTCTGATCTGGACAGTGCCGTGTCCGCCTACCAGGGTGGCGCATTTGAATACCTGCCCAAACCTTTTGATGTCGACGATGCCATTGAACTGGTTAACCGCGCGATAACACATTCGTTGAATCAACAGGACGCAGCACCCGCTGTGGAAAATTCGGAAACGCCCGAGATTATTGGCGAAGCCGCCTCTATGCAGGAAGTATTTCGCGCCATCGGACGACTATCGCGTTCCAAAATTACGGTGCTTATCACCGGTCAATCGGGAACCGGCAAAGAGCTGGTAGCCAAGGCGCTGCACAAACACAGCCCGCGCGCCGATAAACCGTTTATCGCCCTGAACACCGCAGCAATACCCAAAGATCTTCTCGAATCCGAATTGTTCGGTCACGAGAAAGGCGCATTCACCGGTGCACAAAGCCAGCGCAAAGGCCGCTTTGAACAAGCAGATGGCGGCACGCTGTTTCTGGATGAAATCGGTGACATGCCTGCAGACCTGCAAACCCGTTTATTACGCGTGCTTGCCGATGGCGAGTTTTATCGCGTCGGCGGTCATACTCCAATAAAAGTCGATGTGCGCATTATTGCCGCTACCCACCAGGATCTGGAAAAAGGTGTACATGCTGGCAAATTTCGTGAGGACTTGTTCCATCGTTTGAACGTGATTCGCATTCATATGCCGCCGTTAAAGGACCGTAAGGAAGATATACCCTTACTCATGAAACATTTTCTGGAACTGGCGGCAAAAGAATTGAATATGGAAATCAAACAGCTGGACAAGGATACTGAAACCTATCTTTCCCAGCTCGACTGGCCGGGTAACGTGCGGCAGTTGGAAAATACCTGTCGTTGGCTGACGGTCATGTCGCCCGGAAAAATCATACACATGGAAGACCTGGCGCCAGAGTTATTGGAAGAAACCAGGAAATCCGGTGAAGACAGTGATTGGGAAAACGCGCTTCGACGCTGGGCTAACCAGCAACTCTCGCGTGGCGAGCACACCATCTTGCACAATGCAGTACCACGCTTTGAACAAATCATGATAGAAACCGCGTTGCAACATACCGGCGGTCGCCGTCAGGATGCCGCCAAGCTACTGGGCTGGGGACGCAATACCCTGACACGTAAGATTAAAGAACTGGGTATGGAAAAATCCCGCGAAGAACCTGCTACCGAAACGGAAGAGTAGCTAGCGCTACTCTTCCTCTCTTCAATAACGCAACGCTTTTTACTGACCGGGCTACTTTTGGCCTGTGCAATAAAAACGAGCTTCAACTTACTAATCCCTGCTGTTTTCCTGAAGCAGAAAAAAGTAAAATCCGCATAACAATTCTGAATCACAATAATCTAAAGACCGACTACAAGCCGCACGACGTCTTTATTCACCGACGCAAAACACATTGCAGGAGCTTCACATGTTTGAATGGTTGGCCAGTCCGGAAGCCTGGGTTGCTCTGGGAACCCTGACCTTACTGGAAATTGTTCTCGGTATCGACAATATTATCTTTATCTCCATTCTGGTGGGCCGGCTCCCGGAACAGCAGCGCAACCTGGCGCGGCGACTCGGGCTTGGCCTTGCCATGATAGCCCGTCTCGCTCTGTTGTTTTCTATTACCTGGGTTATGCAGTTTACTGCGCCATGGTTCACTGTGATCGGAAATGAAATATCCGGGCGTGACATCATCCTGATTGGCGGCGGATTGTTTTTACTCGCCAAGGCGACCCATGAAATTCACAATAGCCTGGAAGGTGTCGTGGAAAATGGCCGGCCTGTTGTTGTGGCAAGCTTTGGCGCGGTGCTGGTTCAGATCGCGGTGCTGGATATCGTGTTTTCTCTGGATTCTGTTATTACCGCGGTGGGCCTGGTGCAGCATGTGTCCATCATGGCCATCGCCATAGTTCTCGCGGTCGCCGTCATGTTACTGGCCGCAAAACCCATTGGTGATTTTGTCGACACCCACCCCACCATCAAAATACTTGCCTTGTCGTTTTTAATCCTGGTCGGTGTCACACTAATGGTGGAAGGCTTTGATGTTCATGTACCCAAAGGCTACATTTATTTTGCCATGGCGTTTTCGGTAATAGTGGAGATGCTGAACATTCGCATGCGCAAACGACTGGCAGAGCCTGTCAAGCTACGCAAACCAATTCAGGAGTAGTGCTGTTCACCTGCTTATTGTGCCGCGAAGCATATCAACGCTGCAGGACAGATGCCGCGGCTACACCATCTCGTCAATATAGCCATCGTCTTTCAAGCTTTCCGCATAACGATGACCATCCGGTACACGCTTAACACCGTTGACCAGGTCGATGCCATGACGAATACTTTTTGACAGTGATGTCAACGCAAGCTCGCAGGCAGCAAACGTCACCCCTCTGGCTATCAGGCTTTCAATTTCTCTGGCCAGATGCGATTCCCGCAACAGAACATTAACCCCGGAACCAGTGGCAACGACTTCGATTTTCATGTCCTGATTATCCTGTGCCAATAGTTTCCCTATGCGCCCAATAAGCATTTGCCGCGTATTGGCGAGGCTGTCAGAAATTTCCAGCACGTGCTGCGTCGGTGTGGAAACCGGAGCCTTGTTTCCGAAGTTTATAAAAGGCGCTACCAGTAATAATAGTACGCCAACCAGGCTGCCCATCATGATAACTTGCAGCGTTAGATCAATAAGATTTTTTCCCATACATACCTCACCACGAGTGAAATAAATCCGTTTGATCAAACAGCGAAAACAAAGTTGTTCTACCCGCAAACTATATTTATTTATTGATGGATGGAACTTTTGCAGAATCAAAAAGTGGCGCGGACTACATGATGCTCATCCCGCCGCGGTTATAGCCGCCAAACCTTCTGAAATATCAAAACGCAGAGGCAGATTAGCTTCAAATTTCCAACGCCGGGCACTATAGAAAAAATGCACTTTTATAGTGCACCTATGGAGTTTACCTGTTCCATATTAGTGCGTCAGTACTGCGAGCAAAGCATCTGATCTACAGTATCTAGCTGTTTTTTATAGATATTTAGACATGGCATTGATGATGCTTATGCAAATATATAGTGCACAGCTTAATCAAAGGTATGAAGGGGATTGGTGTCCGCAAATGGACATAACAAGGCAATCTGGATTGCCCACGGAAAGCGCATTGAGCTGTCCAATATCGTGTCATATGCCGCAAGACCTGCGCGGTTTGCGTCAGTTGATGCCTATAGCATTACGTCAAGGCGTAAAAAAGTCATCTTTAAGCTTGGAGAGTAAAAAAACATGAAAACTAAGTTGGAATACATCTGGCTCGACGGCTACAAGCCAACTCAGAGTCTGCGCAGTAAAACCATGGTTCGCAAAGAGTTCAGCGGGAAACTGGAGGATTGTCCGATGTGGTCTTTCGACGGCAGTTCCACCGAGCAGGCCGAAGGTAACGCGTCAGATTGTCTGTTGAAGCCTGTTGCCATTATTCCTGACCCCGGTCGTAAGAACTCATACCTGGTTATGACCGAGGTTCTGAATGCTGATGGCACACCCCATGAGTCTAATGGGCGCGCAACCATCCATGATGATGATGAAGATTTCTGGTTTGGTTTTGAACAGGAATATTTCCTCTGGAACCCTGTAACTAACTTACCACCTGGTTTCCCTCCTGGCGGCTACCCGCCACCTCAGGGTCCATACTACTGCTCAGTTGGTGCACGCAATGCCTACAATCGTGACCTGATTGAAGAGCATCTGGATATGTGCCTGGAAGCTGGCCTGAATGTTGAAGGTATCAATGCGGAAGTAGCGGCTGGTCAGTGGGAATTCCAGATCTTTGCCAAGAGCGCAAAAAGAGCTGGCGACGAAATCTGGCTGGCTCGTTACCTGCTGGAACGTACCGCTGAAAAATATGATCTAGATGTTGACTGGCATCCCAAACCGCTTGGCGACACGGACTGGAACGGTTCCGGTATGCATGCGAACTTCTCCAATGGTCCAATGCGCGAAGCGGGTGATGAATCAGTCTTCACCAAGATCTGTGAAGAATTTGGTAAGAACATTCCTGCATGTATCGCTGTCTACGGTGCACATAACGAACAGCGTCTGACCGGTAAGCATGAGACGCAGTCCATTGATCAGTTCAGCTATGGTGTTTCTGATCGCGGTGCCTCGATTCGTATTCCAATTGGTACGGTCGAAGATGGCTGGAAAGGTCGTCTGGAAGATCGCCGCCCAGCATCTAATGCAGACCCTTACAAGGTCGCTGCGATCATCGTCAAGGTGACCAAGGAAGCGCTGGCCTGACCTTTAAATAAATACAGTAATCATATGTCGAAGTAAAAAGCCGGAGTGGGTAACCACTCCGGCTTTTTTATGTAGAAAGTTTGTGTCAACTTCAACGTTTACGGCCTTTAAGATCTGCCGCCCAGTCCTGTTGCAGGGTAAGCAGAATATCATCCATGGAAGCCGGTCGGCCAGCCGGGTCTTTCTTGAGGCATTTCAGACACAGCGCTTCCAGAATTTTCGGTACCGGGTATTTACTGATCTCTGAGGGTTTGGCCGGTTGCTGGTTTTGCACCATATCCAGTATCTCGTAAGTCATGTCGCTATTGAAAGGAGGCTGGCCGGTCAGCAGTTCATAGAGTATTGATCCCAGGCTGTAAATGTCGGTACTAAAGCTGATGTCCGGGTCACGGCGAATTTGCTCCGGGGACATGTAGCAAAGCGTACCCTGTAACTTACCATGTCCCGTCATTGATTTATCTGCATCGGCAATTGCATTGTCTTCACTGGTATCTTCGACCGTCGTTCCATCCTTCCTCCACACCTTGGCCAACCCCCAGTCAAGTAACAATACCTCGCCATAAGGACCAACCAAGATGTTCTCAGGTTTGATGTCGCGATGAGCAACGCCGTGCGTATGCGCATAAGCTAATCCACGAGCTGTTTGTTCGATAACTTCAATCAGCTGTATCAGGTCGTATCGTTCACGGTAGTCCATGATCTCGCGCAGGGTGTAACCGTGTACCAGCTTCATCGTAAAGTAGTAATGCCCCCGGCTATCACGACCCACTTCATAAACGGGTATTGTGTTCGGATGCTGTAGCATTGCTGAAACCCGGGCTTCACGTAGCAGGCGTGTTTTTTCTATTTCATCGCCCACAAATTCAGGACGTAATGTCTTGTAAGCAATCACCCTGTTTAGATGCATATCCTTGCATGATTTGATCAACGACTTCCCACCCTTCGCAATCGTGCTGAGGAACATGTAGCGGGTATTCGGATTCAGTTTCTCTGGCAGAGCTTGGTCGGTGTCTTCCAGAAAGACATGGCTGTATTCTTTTGCGGGCTGCGGAAACTTGAGCATAGTGAGCACCTTTATTCTCTATTATTATCAAGTGTAGCATTCTTCGCCAAAGGATTAAGTATTTTATCGATAGCATAATCGCGCACGAAAAAAATCGCACAGAGGACAATAAAGACGGCAGAACAGCGCTACCTGCATCATTCACCATATCAGGGAATTTTTGTTTTCTTCTTTAATTTTAGCGTTTTCAGAATCAAACAGCGAAAACAAGGTTTTTTCACTCGCCAACTATATTTACTGATGGATGGAATTTTGAAAAATCAAAAAGTAGCATGTACAGCGCGCTCATCTCACCACGGTTGTAACCGCCATCAATGACCTGATATCAACAGAAAAACGCCAACGAGTTCCAGCAGGCCTGAGAAATAGCTCTATTTATATATTGATAACACAGTAGCTTTAGTCAAAAATGAATATATGAAAAAAATGCCTGCGTTATTTATTTCTCACAGTGCTCCACCCTTGGCGCTGGACTCTGTTGCTGGAGAAGACTATAAAAGCCTCGCAGAAAGTTTACCGACGCCTGAGGCAATATTGGTGTTCTCCGCACACTGGGAAGGTAATCAACTCGCCATTGGCGAGACCCAGCAACACAATACACTCATCTATGATTTTGGTGGGTTTCAACCTGATCTTTATGAACTGCAATACCCTGCACCGGGCGCACCGCAGTTAGCAGATCGAATTAACGATATACTGGGCACACGTTACACACTTTCGGTTACGCAAAGGGGACTGGATCACGGGGTATGGGTACCGTTCATTCACATGTGGCCCAAAGCAGATGTGCCTATTTTACAAATGAGCATGCCCTATAATTTATCTGATCAGGCATTATTTGATTTAGGCCAACAGCTCAAGCCGCTTCGAGAGCATAATGTATTAATAGTAGGTACAGGTGGCATCACTCATAATCTGCGTACCGTCGACCCACACCATTCAGGCGCTCCACCTGAGTGGGCTGTAGACTTTGACCAGTGGATTGAACGTACGCTCGTGAATCATGACTACGACCAACTGATTCATTGGCAATCACAGGCACCACAGGCCAGGATGAATCACCCAACGCCAGAACATTTTCGCCCGCTGTTAATCGTTGCTGGTGCAGCACAGCACGAATCCGTCAGCTTTCACATCACCGGTTTTGAATGGGGCAGCATGAGCCGTCGCAGCGTGCAGCTAGGCTGACCAATTAATCCATCTAAAAGATGGCCCTCATGGATAAAGACAAACGCACATTTAGCGACCTCTCATCATAATTGTTAGCGCGGCTCTGTTCAGTATCTTCAGTGACTTTGGCATGTACCGAAAGGTGGGAGGTAGTTCAACCTGCCCCCTATTACCATTATCTTGATTGCAACGATATTCGCTGATGGTTGCAAACCCGGAACATGCTGAACAGTTAAAACCAGCTTAAATATCGTTGAACCAAATTACTTTGCATGACGGATAATAAGCTTTTCAAACTCCCGATGCTGACCTGCATCAACTTAAATCGCTAAATTGGCAGTTAGAATAAATATAATTCATGGGCACATCCCTAGTGACGTTGTTTTTGACAACCATCATTGGGATTCGCTGTCTGTTTTTATAAACTATATATAACCTGAAAGTCGCGAACACCCAATGGGCCTGTATAAAGCTAAAGTAAAAATTAGTGTTCTTGCCACCACCACGACAGCGCTTTAGTTCTAATAAATAAGTTGGCAAACTATGGTCGATCCAAAAAAATATCTACCCTTCCTGCGCTGGTTTCCTGTTAACACTCCCACCTTGCGGGCTGACTTTGTCGCGGGAGTTACTGTAGCCCTGGTATTAATTCCGCAATCCATGGCCTATGCGCAACTCGCCGGCTTACCCGCGTTTTACGGGTTGTACGCCGCATTTTTGCCGCCCATCGTGGCCGTCGCATTTGGCTCTTCACATCAATTGGCGACCGGTCCGGTTGCCATTGTTTCCCTGTTGACAGCGGCGGCCCTGGAGCCCATTGCTGTTGCGGGTAGCGAAATGTATGTGGTTTATGCCGTGCTGCTGGCTTTAATGGTGGGTATTTTTCAAATACTGCTAGGCGTGCTGCGCATGGGTGCGCTAGTTAATTTTTTATCGCATTCCGTGGTGGTAGGTTTTACCAACGCGGCGGCTATCATCATTGCCACTTCGCAACTGGGTAAATTGTTTGGCGTCACGGTGGAAAAATCTCCACAGCATTACCAGACAGTATGGAATACGATACTGGCAACAACCGATACTCACTGGCCGACATTTTTACTGGGAATACTGGCGTTTACTATTATTCTGGTATTGCGTCGCATCAATCCACTTATACCCAATGTGCTGGTTGCAGTAGCTGTTACCACACTCATTTCCTGGGCCATAGGCTTTGATAAGAAACAGGAAATCACATTATCACAGCTTGGCAGTGAATCGGTACGTAACCTGATCAAAGAGCAACTCGATTTATCCCGGCAAATCGAAGCAACGGACAAACAACTGCGCGCGGCTGAAAAAAACTGGTTAATCATTAAAAAAGAAATCGGCGAGGATACGGAACGCTCCTTAAAAGCCCTGCATGAAGCTGATCAATTGAAGTTAAAACTACAGGGCCTGAAAAACGCCAAAAAAACCGACATCAGAGAAATTAAAAGCTTGCATCTGCAGCGCGTGGCTGTCGAAACAAGTAATGAAGATCGCTATTACCTGGTTAGCGATATACCCACAGAAGTTTTTATGAACTCTGCGGAATCTAAAACAGATAATGAAGTTTGGCGAGTACTCAGCATCGATAAGCAGGGCAAGTTGCTAATCAACGCGGGCGGCGCCGTAGTGGGTGCTATACCGCCGGGCTTACCGGCTTTTCGGTTTCCGAGTTTCGATTTTACTGTATTCCTGCAATTGCTGGGTTCAGCCATTGCCATCAGTTTAATTGGATTCATGGAAGCCATCTCGATCGCAAAGGCAATGGCTGCTCGTACCCGCCAGCATCTGGACGCAAACCAGGAATTGATCGGACAGGGTTTGGCTAATACGGTCGGTAGTTTGTTCCAGAGTTACCCGGTATCCGGTTCTTTTTCACGCTCGGCGGTAAACATCGACGCCGGTGCAGTGACCGGCCTTTCCTCAGTGGTAACCGGTCTCGTGGTGTTGATTGCCTTATTGCTGTTTACTCCTCTTTTATACCATTTACCCCAGGCCACCCTGGCGGCGGTCATCATGGTGGCGGTAATCGGCCTGGTCAGCGTGCGTACGTTTAAACGTATCTGGCAAGTACAACCAGTTGACGGATTGATAGCAGGTATCACGTTTATGTTGACGTTATTGCTGGCGCCACACCTTGAACAGGCCATTATTGCCGGTATCCTGCTTTCATTAGGCATACACCTGTACCGCACCATGAAACCACGGGTGGCAGTGCTATCCCGACATCCCGACGGCTCCTTGCACGACGCCGACCTATATGGCCTGACCACCTGTGAAAATATCTCGGTCATCCGTTTTGATGGTTCCTTATATTTTGCCAACACCAGTTTCTTTGAAGATAAAGTCATGCTCAAACTGGCAATCAAGCCCGGCCTTAAATACATCATCGTGGATGCTGAAGGCATGAATCAGCTGGATGCCACGGGTGAAGAAATGTTAGTCCAGTTAACCGAGCGCCTGTCGTCCGCAGGCATAGAAGTCCTGTTTGCCCGCGTAAAACAACAAATAATGGAAGTCCTGGTACGCGCAGGATTTATCAAACAATTTGGAGACTGGCGCTTTTTTCGCCGTACTGAACATGCTTTGGAGTTCGCCTGGGATAAATTAGGAGACAATCATAAAAACACTTGCCCGTTACACTTACCTCACCCAACTGATCCGGAAAAAGACACAAGCGAAAGCGGTCCACCCGGTGATCGCTCCTAAAAAACGATATTCAGCATAGTCAATGCAACGATGAGAAACAGAATCGTCATAACCCCGCCGGCGCGCATAAAGTCCGGTACCCGGTAACCCGCAGGCCCCATAATCAATGCATTAACTTGATGCGTGGGGATCAGAAAAGAATTGGAAGTGGCAATGGCTACCGTCAAGGCGAAAATCGCCGGATTAGCGCCCGCGCCGATGGCGATATTGACC
>Ga0209742_10000129_pt1 | contig 42559 bp, 42 predicted proteins | sample DeeMarSeWOR38_10_FD_187462 | JGI IMG/M metagenome (GOLD analysis project Ga0209742, IMG submission 187462) | Marine sediment microbial communities from White Oak River estuary, North Carolina - WOR-3-8_10 (SPAdes) (version 2) | ecosystem: Environmental > Aquatic > Marine > Intertidal zone >...
ACTTTCCCGATCGGCCTGACGCCTTGTTTTGATGCACACCTTAATTTATTAAAATCAAGACGTGCAATCCCGCGTTCAAGCGGGAAACCTGATCTGAGGCTTTGAAACCACTTTTAGAGCCATCTCAAAAACGATTCGGAGGAAGTGATCATGCCGCAATCCTATCGATACATTAAAAAGCCGTCCTGGTTCGGCGATGAAAGTCCCCTCTACGAACATGAAGGGCTTAATGAGACCCTGCGTGTTCTGTTCGACCAAAAAACAAACGACGTCAAGCAGCTCAGTGTCTGGGAGACCAGTTTTCCGCCCGGAGCCGGCATTCCGCTGCACAAGCATCCCCACCCGGTTGAAGAACTGCTCTATGTATTGCGAGGCCGGGGGATCGAGACCGTTGCTGACGAGCAGCGTGAAGTGGGACCGGGGACCGCAATATTCATCCCGCCGGAGGTAGAGCACCGAATCGAAAACACCGGAGATGAGATGCTGGTGCTCCTGGTGGTGGTATCCCCTCCCGGTGTTGTGGAAAAAAACCTTTTTCAGCGGAAAATCAAAAAGGCCACCCAGGTCTGGCAGAAAGAATATTTTTGAAATCGCCACTGTTCCGAAGCGGTTCTGCCTGCCGCCGGCAGTTTCCGACGAATCCCGACGCGTCCGAAGGGGGGCGCAGGCTATGCGACGGCGTGAATGTACCAATCCAGAATTTCCTCGCCGGTCATGAACAACACCCCCTCATGCTCCTTGATGTAACGAATGATTTTGTCGAGGTATTTCACCCGATGGGCGGCCCCCATGACGTAGGGATGCATGGATATTCCCATGAACCGGGCACTTTCGGCCGCCTCCTCATAGAGGACATCGAATGCATCGCGGGCCCGATGATAGATTTCCGGTGAACTGTGGTGCTGGACGGCATATATGACGATGTCGTTAACTTCGACCGTATATGGCACTGCGATCAAGCTGCCGCTTTTTACGCTTAGGGGGTAAGGCTGGTCATCGTTCACCCAATCGGCCACATATTCAAAACCTTCCTCTGCCAGTATGTCCGGCGTCTCATAAGTTTCGTGCAACCCCGGGCCCATCCATCCTCGCGGCGCTCTGCCGGTAAAGTCGCGGATCGTGGTTACCGTCTTGCGAATCACCGCGCGTTCATCTTCTTCCAGATTTATGGCGCGCTGTTCATACCCGTGGGCCAGAATCTCCCAGCCGTTGCGCAGTCCTTCCTCTACGATAATAGGGTAGGTGTCACAAACGGGTGCGTTGATGCTCAGGGTGGCCCGAACTCGGTGCTGGTCGAGAACCTTTTTTAAACGCCAGAAACCAACCCGCAGCCCGTAATCAAACCAGCTGTAATTGGGAATATCCGGAGTCACGCTGACACCCTGGGGTGCAGGGAGAACCGTTCGTGCCATGGTTGCGTCGATATCCCATTTCTCAACCGTTACAATGAACCAGACCCCCAAACGGGCGCCACCCGGAAGCTTCAGCGGCTTGCGATTAATGATCGGAGAGTACGCGGCGCGGGCTTTTCGTGTTTCTGCCATACCATTTGACCTCCTTTGATGTAGGAATAGCGGCAGTTTACTTCACAGGTATTTGCGATTGTCAAGTTATTTTACTCCCGCATTCCTGCCCAAGGATTTGCCGGGAGCTGAAAATGCAGATCTATCTTTTATTGACAGGCTCCATTCAGGAAGGATATGGTCTTTGAAATTTAATTTACACGGCCATCGACCCGATGCCTATAGCATTATGAGAGGTAATGAAATGAAAGCAGATCTAGTCATAAAGGGGGGAACGGTTGCCACGCCGAGTGGGACCTTTGAAGCCGACCTTCTCGTTAAAAACGGCTTTATCCAGGCCATCGGGAAATTGGAAGGTGTTGAAGCCAAGCGTAAGATCGATGCCCAAGGGCTGCTGGTGATGCCGGGTGCCGTGGACGGCCATGTTCACATGATGGATCCGGGTTACACCGAACGTGAGGACTTTACCAGCGGGACCGCGGCTGCGGCCGTTGGGGGCGCCACCACCGTAATCGAGCACCATCGGACCGAACCCCCTGTCCTGAGGGCCAAATTTTTTAAGGAGAAGTGTGACATCTGCCAGCCGAAGGCGGTGGTGGATTTCGCCTTCATGGGCGGTGCGGTACCGGACAATCTTCACGAATTAAAAGCGATGTGGGACATCGGGGCCGTGGCCTTCAAGACCTTCACCTGTGCGCTTCATGGCGTCACGCCCATGCCGGCTGGAAACCTTCGGGAACTTTTTCAAACCCTGGTCAGCTTCGACGGCATTACGCTGATTCATGCCGAGGAGGACACGATCCTGCGGGTTAACGAGCAACGGCTGCGCGAGTCCGGTCGCAGAGATTACATGACGGTTTCTGAGTGGCGATCTGAGGACGCCGAGGTTGTGGCCATCCTGACCGCCGTGAAATTGGCCGGGCAGACCGGTGCGCGCGCCGTCTTCGCTCACGTGAGTCTGCCCGAATCGCTCAGCGTCATTGGTGAAGCAAGGGCCAGAGGCGTCAGGGTATTTGCAGAGAGCTGTCCGCAGTATTTTTATCTGACCGTCAATGATCTGGCGGATAAAGGGCCCTGGGTCAAGTTCGCTCCGGCCGTTCGCAGTCCGGCAAGCGTTGAACAGATGTGGTTAGAGCTGGAAAGGGGAAGCGTAAATCTTTTAAGCACCGATCACTGCCCGTTTCCCAAAGCTGAGAAAGCTGCGGGAATAGAGGATATCTGGAAGGCCCCTTACGGGATTCCGGGCATCGAGACCACGGTGCGTTTGATGCTCAATGGCGTGAATCAGGGAAAGGTGAGTCTGGAACGGGTGGTGCAGGCGCTGTGCGAGACGCCCGCCAGGCTCTACGGCCTCCATCCGCGAAAAGGATGTTTGCTGCCGGGAGCAGATGCCGATATCCTGCTGGTGGATATGGCTGTTAAGGAGACCCTGTCAAATGACGGGGTTGTTTCCAAATGTGGCTGGACACCCTATGACGGCATGCAAGTCCAGGGCAAGGTTGTGATGACGATACTGCGCGGTGCGATCGTTGCCGAGGACGGTCAGTCCGTCGGCGAACCCGGATATGGGCAGTTCATCCCCCGTCTCGGGGCCGAAGGCGCAAGATAAGTAAGACAACGTGTTCGTGAAGATTCAAAACTCGTGTGCCGGTTATTTTTCACAGCAACCGTCTAACGACAAGGAGCAGGCAATGGATCAAAAAATAGGCATGATTGGTGTCGGTATTATGGGATCCGCCATGTCGGCGAATCTTCTCAAAGCAGGGTATGCGGTCATCGGCTACGATGTTGATCCACAGCGAATGGATGCGCTTGTCCATACCGGCGGAAGCGCGGCGGGTTCCTGCCGTGAAGTTGCCGAAGAGGCAGATGTGATCATCACCTCGCTTCCCAGCATTGAGGCCCTGCAACAGGTTGTCAATGCAAAAGACGGGTTGGTTTCGGGTGAAAAGAAAAATCTGATCGTCATTGAGACCAGCACCCTGACCCTGGAAGCCAAACAGTCAGCCCATGATTCTCTGATGGCTGTCGGGGCGACGATTTTAGACTGCCCCCTGAGCGGTACCGGCGCCCAGGCGGTCAAAAAAGACATCGTCGTTTACGCCAGCGGTGACCGTAAGGCCTGTGAAGCCTGTGATCCGATTTTCAACGGATTTTCGCGGGCCAACTATTACGTGGGCGAATTCGGTATGGGCAGCAAAATGAAGTTTGTAGCCAATTTGCTGGTTACCATTCACAATGTTTCGGCGGCCGAAGCATTGGTGCTGGGAATGAAGGCCGGCCTGGATCCGCAAATCATGGTGAAGGCCATCAGCGACGGCGGTGGCACCTCCCGCATGTTTGAAGTCCGCGGTCCGCTGATGGCGGCCGGCAAATATGATGAAGCTACCATGAAGGTGGATATGCATCAAAAAGACATCCATATCATCAGCGATTTTGCCGGCAAGTTGAATTGTCCCACCCCACTGCTGTCCGCCGCCGCCCAGATATACACCGCCGCCCTGGCCGCGGGGCGTGCCAAGCAGGACACGGCTGCGGTGTGTGCGGTGCTGGAAGAGATGGCCGGCTTTAAAAGACAATCTTCGAAGCTCTAAATTGAGTGAGATTGACATTGCCTTTTTGAAAATCAAGGATATAATCAAGGCGGAAGTTCGGCATCGAGGCTTCTGACCACAGGTTAGATTCACAGACATGTTTTCGTTGCTGGAGAATGAAGATGCAAAAACTCACCAAGAAAGAAAAAACAGAACTTGAAAAAATTGCAGTTCAAAACCGCAAAAACGTTTTGCGGCTGATGAAAGCCGGCCGCATGGGGCATATCGGCGGGGCTCTTTCAGCCATTGACATCCTGACGGCGCTTTACTTTAAAATCATGCGGGTTGATTCACAAAAACCGAACTGGCCGCAGCGTGACCGATTCGTCCTTTCTGCCGGCCACAAATGCCTGGCGCTCTATGCAACCCTTGCCCAAAAGGGATTTTTTAGCCATGCGATCCTCGATACATACGGCGCCCTGTGTTCGAAACTGGGGGGACACCCGGATATGTATAAAGTCCCCGGTGTTGAAACCAATACCGGCGCGCTGGGGCACGGGCTTTCGATTGCCGGTGGCATGGCCATGGGGCTGAAGATGGACGGCCTCGATGCCAGGGTGTATGTCATCATGGGGGACGGGGAGTTGGCCGAAGGTTCGAACTGGGAGGCTGCGGCCGCGGCCAGTCACCATAAACTCGACAATCTGCTCGTTTTCGTTGATCGAAATCATCTGCAGATCAGCGGCCCGACGGTCGATGTCATGAGCTATGAACCGCTGGATAAAAGATGGCAGGCCTTCGGCTGGAGTGTGCGCGAAATCGATGGCCATGACTTGAAGCAAATCGTCGAGAATGCCACCGACATCCCCTTTGAGAAGGGCAGGCCGTCGGTGATCATCGCTGATACAGTGAAATCAAAGGGGCTGTCTTTTGCCGAAAACAAGGTCGATTATCATTACTGGAAGGCAACCGATGAGGATCTGGCAATCGCCCAGCGGGAGCTTGACGAAATCGAGGGGGGGATCAGCGAATGAATGATTTAAGGGACCCGCGAAAAACCTTCGGTGAAGCACTGGTTGAGGCGGCGCAGAACAATCCAAATATTGTGGCCATCTCGGCTGATAGCTCGAGCGGATCGGGGATGACACCTTTCCAGCAGCGGTTTCCCGACCGCCACATCGAGTTCGGCATTATGGAGCAGGGAATCATGGGCTTTTCGGCCGGCCTTGCCACCACGGGCAAGATTCCCTTTGTGGTCGCCATTGCCCCTTTTGTGACGGCACGGCCTTTCGAGATGTTCAGAAACGACCTGGGCTACATGCGTCAGAATGTCAAGGTCGTGGGGCGCTGTGCGGGGCTGACCTATTCTGATCTGGGAGCGACCCATCAGTCTTTGGATGATATTGCCATTATCAGAACCATCCCGGGGGTGACGGTCATCAACCCGGGGGATCCGGTGGATATCGTCAAGGCGGTGCATGCGGCCGCAGCGCATATCGGACCGGTCTATATCAAGATCGGCAGTCCCAAGATGCCGGTACTCATGGATGAGGATTATCCCTTTCAGATCGGCAGGGGTGTCGTCATGCAGGAGGGGGCCGATGTGACCATCATCGGAACCGGCACGGTGCTTTCCAAGGCGGCTGAAGCCGCCCGCATCCTCAAACAAAAGGGGATTGGGGCCCGACTGATAAACATGCATACCATCAAACCTCTCGATCGCGAACTTGTTTTAAAGGCCGCCCGGGAGACGGGTAAAATCGTGACGGTCGAAGAGGGCTACCTTGCCGGCGGACTGGGCAGCTGCATTGCCGAGTTTCTGGTTACGGAGCACCCGGTGCCCATGAAGATGATCGGCATAGACGATCTTTTCTGCGATACCGGTCCTTACGAAGATTTGCTCGCCATGTATGGGCTGCAGGGTGACAAGATCGCAAAGACCGTCGAGCAATTTTTAGGATAGAGAAAGCGCCTATCCGAAAAAGGTTTTGTTTCAAAAGATAGCACCCACGAGTTTCCAATTTAATCAAAACGCCATGCCCTATGCCGCATGCTCTATGCGCTTTCTAATAACCCAGATTTTCACCAATCAGCTTGACATGAATACGGTTCTGAATCATGTGGCCCTCGATGATGCCCCACATGTTGCAGATGCGCTGGGGTGTTTTGCAATCACTGCACAGCCCGGTTTCGACACAGGGATTTTTTAAGCCGTAGCGGATATTGTTGATGGGGGCTGCGCGGTGTTTCACCCGTGCCATGGCAGATTCCAGGTCGGGGGCGACCTTGTTCATTCCCACCAGCAAGATCACCTTTTTGGGCCCGAATGTTATGGCGGCCACGCGGTTGCCCATTCCGTCCAGATTGACCAATCTTCCGTCCAGCGTGATGGCATTGGAGCTGGCAATCATCACGTCGGCGTTCATTCCCTGGCGCCGGCGCTCCAGTCCCTCTTCCGGGGCGATTCCGGGCTGATAGGGATCGATCAGTTTAACTTTCGGCAAATTCGTTATGTCCTCCCAGAGCCCCATGCCGGTGGCTGTCATCGTGCCGCAACGGAAGACGACCGCACCTTTGGGAATCATGCCAATGACTTCGGTTTTGGCCTGGGCTGCAGTGGGTGCGTAGCTGCCTTCCATCCGGCGCTTCAACAAATTTTTTATGATTTGCTTGGCCACTTTTTCGTTCCACACGATCTGGTGTTCCTCCATGAGTCTTCTCCTTTTCTTGCGGTGTGAAATAAAATTACTACAGGCTATCTCAAAAATAGTTGGTCATGCATTCAGGTTGGTCAGTTAAGCCTGTTTAGCCCGTTAGACTCGGTTAAAGGTTTAATTCTATTTTGCTTACCGGCCATTGGGCTCAACCGATGACAATATGATGCATCTTTGAAATCGCTTACAAAAGATGTTCTAGTGCAAGGGACCTACTTTACTTCAAAAAAATCAGCAGACAGCGGCGGGCAGGAGTAAAATTCCAGGTAGCGAAAATCCTGATCAAACCGATTGACGGTCATATGTTTTTCGCCAGGGGCGATATGAAAAATGGTACCGGCCGGGAACGGGTATTCCTGGTCTTCCACAATCTCGACAGCCTCGCCGCTAATGGCAATAATAATGGACTCCCGGTTTTTGTGGTAATGATAGGGAACCTGCTTGCCCGGCGGCAGCAAACCCATTATGCCGCCCATATCTTTAGCGCCGTCTGCAGCGGTGAGTATTTCGGGCCGATAGATCTGGCCGGGCTCAGGGTTTTCCTTGTTGACATATGCGTCAAAATTAAAAATTTTCATCGTCTTCCCTCTTTCTTTGCGAGCTTAACGGCCTTGCGTGAAGATTAATCTTTTTATAGCTGGACTTCTTCATCCTCCGGCGGCGCCTTGATTACGATCACCCGCAAAGATTCCACGTCACTCAAATTCCAGGTCGTATGCGGCTCGCCGGCGCCAATAAATATCACCGAGCCCGGTCCGATCTTTCTTTTTTCTTCCCGGGTCTGTGTCATTCCGATTCCGGAGAGCACAAAGAGGACTTCTTCCTGACCCGGATGGACGTGATTTTTGTGCTCATGGCCGGGAAGGTATTCGGTGATTTTGACTTTTACCTTTCGGGCACCGACGGTCTGATAATTGACGAGTTCTTTGGTCAGCCCCCAGGCGACTTTTTCAAATTGGATATCTTTTTCCATTAAAATTTTTGCCATCCGCAGGGTTCCTTTAATTGTTCACGTGAATAGGCTCGATACGTATCTCACCACGAAGATCACGAAGGAATTAAGCATCAAATTAGCTTTGCCCCTTTGTACCCTTTTTGTTCTTCGTGAACTTCGTGGTAAAACGCTGCCTTTAAGAAGCTATTCTGATTTTAAAAATGGAGCAGCCCACTCCAGATCCAGGGCCGTGAGGCAGGCATTGGTGGGCACGCCAGTGCTGTCCCATCCCAGCAGCTGATAGTAGGTTTCAACAGCTTGCGCGTGGGCTTTGGGGTCGATTCGGACGTCTTTTAACGGCCCCGTTTCAGGGGCGGTGTGGAAGCGTTCCGGCAGGCGGTCGTCATTGCGCGTGAACCCTTCCCGCAGGTTAAAGAGGCGCATCAATGTCATGCCGCGTTCAACCGCCTTCATCAGCCGCCAGGTGGTCGCCGGCCAGCCGGTGACGGCCTCGACCGCATCCCTGAGTTCGGTGATGTTCCAGGGCACAAAACTGCACACGCCCAGGGAATTGGGCATTTCCTTATAGAGGCCCAGCTCGTATACCATGCGGGCCTTGCGCGGGCTCAGTTCGGTCGGGGTGAGTTTTTCCGCCAGGTGAATGCGATCCCAGTTATCCATCAGGCCGGGCAAACCATTGTCGATGGGACCGGTGACATGGTCGGCTCCGATGGCATGCACACTGTAGTGAATGCTGAGACCCTGGTTTAAGCGCGGCTCGTGATAGGGAAGCTCCAAACCTTTTACCTGCATGGCGAATTTATTTGAATCCTTGCCGATGATCTCAGCTGCTTTTTTGGAACCTTTGGCCAACAGATCCCCAATGCCTTCACGCCGGGCGATTTTTTCCACCAATTGCAGCATGGCTTCGGCATTGCCGAAATGAAGTTGCAGGCCATCGACATCTGCAGAAGTTAACAGACCGTTTTCGAAACATTCCATGGCAAATGCGATGGTTGCCCCGGTTGAGATGGTGTCGATGCCATAGCGGTTGCAGATTTCATGAGCCTTGCAGATGGCTTTTAAATCGTCGATCAAAAGGTTGGAGCCAAAGGAAGCCAGGGTCTCATATTCCGGCCCGCCGTACACGGAATCAATCTGCCAGGGGGCATCATCGACCCGAATTTTCTTTTTGCATTTGATGGGGCAATTAAAGCAGCCTTCCATGCCGGTCCCAAATTCGCGCATGACGGCGACGGCACTGATTTTATCTGCCTGGGGGAATTTCCCACCGGCATAGTTACGAATGGCCAAATTGCCAACAGCCTCAAATGCATCCATGACTGCGCCGGTGCCGTATTTTTCAAAGGGGGAGGTCTTATATTTGTTCTTCATGATGCGATTCAGGGCCAGGATCTTTTCCCTGTCGGCCGCCGCCGGCGGCTGGCTGCCCTTGACCACGACCCCTTTGAGTTTTTTGGCGCCCATCACCGCCCCCAGGCCGCAGCGACCGAAGGCATGCCGGCAGTCTACGATGATATTGGCGAGGCGCACACTGTTCTCACCGCTGGGTCCGATCAGCGCGGTGCGGTATTTTTGCTCACCGAGATCGCTTTGAAACCATTCCATTGCCTCCCGAACCTCGCTACCCCAGATCTGAGCGGCATCCCGGATTTCGACCGTATCATCGTGGATCCACAGATAGACCGGCCTTGGGGATTGGCCTTCAATAATAATTGCATCGTAGCCGGCCCGGCGCAGCTCGACGCCCCATTCACCGCCGGCTTCCGCTTCACCACAGGCACCGGTTAAAGGAGATTTAGCGCCGACGCTGCAGCGGCCGGTCCCGATCACGCTATGCCCGGTTAAAAGCCCCGCTGCAAATATCAGTTTGTTCTCAGCGCCCAGAGGATCGGTTTTGGCGGGGATTTCCTTCAGCAGGGTGTGCATAATGATTCCCCGCCCCCCCAGGTAGCGTTTGTAATAGTCCTCGTCCGGGCTTTCGATGTTAACGCCTCCGTTGTCCAGGTTGATCCTCAGAAGCTTTCCTGAATACCCAAAATGATCCATACAGACCTCTTTTCCAGTGATTCAAAACAATTTGAAAAGCCTTCCCAAAACGCTGTAGCATAATCATCCGACGGCATGCAAAAGGAAATTGCGGCTGAATTTCGATTGACAAGCAGTTGCCGGGTATTATACACAATTTTACAATTGTGTAAAGCCCGCACAAATGTGCAGAATCTTTAGTATCGGAGGAAATCATGCAGGACAAAATGGCGGTTTTGGGTACCGGGGCGATTGGGAGCAGCGTTGGAGCCGACCTTACCAAGGCGGGCTATGACGTGATGCTCATTGATCAATGGCCGGCGCATGTCGAGGCGATGAAAGCCAATGGGTTGCGCGTAACCATGACCGATGAAGATTTGCATACGGCGGTTAATGCGATTCACATCTGTGAAGTTTGCACTTTAGCGCACCGGTTCGACATTGTTTTTCTAACGGCCAAATCTTATGACAGCTGCTGGATGACGGAGTTCATCAAACCGCATTTGAAACCCGACGGCGTTCTCGTATCGTTGCAGAACAGCCTCAATGACGAACAGATTGCCCCCATCATCGGCCCCACAAGAGATGTGGGCTGTGTGGTTGAACTGTCGGCCGAGGTTTTCGAACCGGCCAAAGTAAAACGCAACACCACCCATAGCGGCACCTGGTTTGCCGTCGGGGAACTGCACGGCCGGATCACCCCGCGGGCCGAGAAACTGGCCAAAATCCTCAGCTGTGTGGGCAAAACCGATATTACCACCAACATCTGGGGGGCCAAATGGACCAAATTAATCGCTAACTGTATGCTGCAGGCACCGATCGGTGTTCTGGGTCTCTACGAAAAAGAGGCTACCGATATTCCGGAAGTCTTTGATTTCTGTATCCAGCTCGGCCGTGAGGCGATGGCGGTCGGCACCACCCTGGGATATACCATCGAAGCCATTTACGGTCTGAGCGCCGACGAATTCAGGGGCTCAACCGATGAGGTTCTGAAGAAAAACCTGCGAACCCTGGTCAGCCATATGGGCAAAGAAGCGCGCAACTCGGTGCTGCAGGATCATCTCAAAGGCCGTTACAGTGAGGTCGACCAGTTAAATGGTCTGATCGTTGAAAAAGGAAAAGCGGCCGGTGTGCCCACGCCGCTCAATGAGGCCATCACGGCACTGACCCGGCAGATCCAAATTGGTGAGCTGAAACCGGATCGCTCCAATCTTGAACTGCTGAAAACGCTGCTGGCTGAAGCCCGATCTTAGGCGGAATTTTTTCTCACTTGCATCTGGAATAACCACAAGAATTGGTTTCAAAAACTCAGATCAGGCTCAAAGGCCCCGCTTTATTGAGCGGGGAGATGGAGTTTTGAAACAGCTTTTAAGCACGCCTTTCAATGGGTAACGGGAGGAGGTGATAGAACCCAAGCAGAAGCAAAACCAACCTGAAATTCAACCACGATACCATCAAGGAGGTGGGGCATGAAGAAACAACATTTTTTCCCCAAGTGTTTCTGGATACTGTTCGGTATGCTTTTGGTCTTTTCTCTGGCGGCCAACGATGCATCCGCCGCCGATCAATACATCCGGCTCGGCAGCGGCGGACCGGGAGGATCCTGGTTTCAGATGGCGGGCGGATTATCGTCTTTGTTTAACAAAAAAATGGAAAACGTAAATGTCAGCGTTGTTTCGGCGGGCGGATCCGTGGCCCTGATGCGGATGATACGCAAAGGCGAGCTGGAGGCAACCTTTACCCATACGCTGACCGCCTATGACAGCTGGAACGGCCTGGGTGGATTTGAAAAAGAGGGTTCCTGGAAAGGCATCCGCATGATGAGCGGCATGTATGAGAGTGTGCATCACTGGGTGGTGCGCGAAGACAGTGGCATCAAGAGCATGAGCGATCTGGCTGGCAAACGCGTCAATGTTGGCTCGCCCGGCAGTGGCTCTGCCACCAACTCCATTATCATCCTTCAAGGGCTGGGCCTCTACGACAAGGTTAAAATAAACAATCTGAGCTTCGGCGATGCAGGCAGGGCCGTGGGGGATGGTCAAATGGATGCCATGGGGATGAGCGGTGCACCCATGGCTGCAGTCGTCACGCTGGAGGCGTCCCACAAAATTCGGGTGCTTGAAATGACCGATGAGGAGTTTAATAAGGTATTTGCCCAGTCGCCGTTTTACTACAAGACGACCCTGCCGGCCAGCGTATACAAGTCATGGAACAAGCCGACAGCCAATATCGCTTTTCAGGTCTACTGGATCGCTCATGAGAAATTTGATCCCGAGGCGGTGTACAAAATGCTGAAGGTGGCCTATGATCCCGCCAACAAGGATTATCTCAAAAGCGTCCACAAACAATTTGCCGGTATGAGCCCGTCGCTTGGGCCAATGACGGGATTGGGAATTCCCTTACACCCCGGTGCAGTGAAATACTGGAAAGAGCAGGGCAAGGATATTCCGGCAGCGTTGATACCGCCGGAGATGAAGTAGCGCCAAATCTGTCAAACTGAACAGGGCACCGTCCCGGTTTTTCAGAAGTGGTTTCAAAATCCCATCTGAGGCTCCCGCCTGCGGCGGGACTGCGCTTTCTCGATCGGCCCGCAGCTTGCTGAGCACCTTTGATTAAAAAAATCAGATGCGAAGTCCCGCTGGCATGCGGGGCCCTTGGACCTGATCTGAGGTTTTGAAACCACTTCTAGAGCAAATGGTTCTGGGATGCCGGACGGTGCCTGCTGATTTTTAAATGGGACTCCAGGGGATCGGCGAATGAAGCAGGACACCAGCGGCGAGACCAGAGAACGGCTGAGGCAGCTGACAGGCAAAACGTCCTGGCTGGCCGGCATCGTTGCGGCTGTTTTGTCGCTGTTCTATATCTACACGGCCGGTTTTGGCCTGGTTACCACCGAACTGCATCGCGGCGGGTACATCCTTCTTACCATGGTGCTTTGCTTCCTGCTTTACCCTGCAAACAAAAGATCCCCCCAGAGCCGGGCGTCTGTTTTAGACGCCATCCTGTGTTTGCTGGTTGTGGTTTCCGTTACCTATTGGATTGTCGAATTTCCAGAATACGCGACCGAAAGGGTCAGAAACCCGGCCACAGCGGACATCGTCATGGGCATGATCATCACCATCCTTTCCCTGGAGGTGGCCCGTCGCACCATCAATTGGGTGCTGCCTATTCTGGCCTTTGCTTTTCTGCTGTATGCCTATTTTGGTCGGTTGGTGCCCGGAATCCTGGGGCATCCCGGTTTTTCAATCGTCAACATCGTGGAAAGCATCGCCTGCGGTGTGGGGGGGATTTATGGTATTGTTGCCAATACCTATGCAACCTTTGTGTTCCCGTTTATCATTTTTGCTTCATTTCTGAAAGCAGCCGGTGCCGGTGATGCGATCGAAAACCTGGCAATGGCCATCGCCGGCGGCACCCGGGGCGGGCCCGCCAAAGTGGCGGTGGTATCCAGCGGGATTATCGGCTCGATTACCGGGTCTTCGGCCGCCAATGCGGTGGCAACCGGGGCCTACACCATCCCGTTAATGAAAAAAACCGGCTACAAAGCGCACGTGGCTGCAGGCGTGGAGGCGGCCGCCTCCAGCGGCGGGCAAATGCTGCCACCGGTGATGGGTGCCGGGGCGTTTTTGCTGGCCACCTTTACCGAGATGCCTTATGTGGACCTCATTAAAATCGCCGCCGTTCCGGCCATCCTGTATTTTTTCTCCGTGGGCTGGATGGTTCATTTTATTGCCGGTCGAGAAGGGTTAAAAGGTCTGCCCAAAGACCAGCTCCCAAAACTTAAGACCGTCATCCTGAAACAGGGATACCTCCTGCTTCCGGTTGTTGTGATTCTGGTGCTGTTAATCCTGCGCTACTCCCCCCAAAAAGCCGCTTTTGGAGCGATCATCTCTGCGATCGCCTTAAGTTACGTTAAAAAAGAAACCCGCCTGGGTCCGCGTAAACTTTTAGACACCCTCATTCTGGCCGCCAGAAATTCTCTGGTCGTGGGCGCCACCGCCGGCACTGTCGGCATTATCGTCGGGGTAACCCTGATGGCCGGCATTGGGATCAAATTTTCTGCTCTCATACTGGGCTTTTCTCAGGGGCTGCTGCCCCTGACGATCTTTTTAACGGCAGTCGCTTCCTACATCATGGGTATGGGCTTGACCGTAACCGCATCCTATGTGGTGGTTTCTGTGCTGGCCGTACCGGCTCTGGTTGAATTATCCGTACCCATTGTCGCCGCTCACCTGATCGTTTTCTGGTACGTGGAGACCGGGCAGGTCACCCCCCCGGTTGCTCTGGCGGCTTTTGCCGCATCGGGCATTGCTCGCTGTGATCCCAACAAAGCCGGCTTTGCAGCCGTGCGCCTGGCATCACCGCTTTTGATTACACCGGTTCTGTTTGTCTACACGCCGCTGCTGTTAGATGGTCCGCTGCCTGCAATTATCGAAACGATTGCCAGCGTCACCGTTGGTTTTGTGGCCTTTGCCGGTATGATGCAGGGATTCTGGCTGAGGCGCACACCATTTTCGGAGCGGGTGCTGCTGGGGCTTGCGGCCGTATGCCTGTTTATCCCCAGTATCTATACCGATCTGGTTGGACTGGCGATACTTGCAGGAGTCACAGTGTTAAATCGCAGACATCCTGATTGATTCAAAGGGTAAGTGTTTAAAAAAAAGAAAGGCTAGGAAGCTGGAAGGCCAGGAGGCTTGAAAGCTAAATTGTTGCGAACCATTCAGCCTTATAGCCTCCAAGCTTCCCAGCCTGTCGGCCATATGCCTGAAACCTAAGAGTGTAAATTACATGCGCCCTATAACATCAGAGAGGCAGGGATAGAAATATGTCGGTATTAATTACGGGAATCAACGGGATGAGCGGCCTGCACACGGCAAAGTTACTGCTTGAAAAAGGCATCGATGTTGTGGGTTATGACAATAACCGCAACGGGGAGCTGGCTTACTACCCGGAGGTCGAAAGCAAGATTCGATTTGTCTGGGGGGATATCGCGCATTTCGGGCACCTGCTTCAGACCGTCGAAGAAAACGGGGTAGACCATATTATACATCTGGCGGCTTTGCGCAATGAAGTGCTCTATAAAACGATGCCCACCGAGCTGCTGCGTGTCAATATCGGCGGGCTGACCAACATCCTCGAACTGGCCCGCATCGGCAAGATCCAGCGCGTGGTTTTTGCCAGTTCTGCTGCGGTATACGGCAAAATGGACGATTCCAGCCGCAGCATACCGGAAGATGCACCCCTGGATCCCCGGGGGATTTACGCCAACAGCAAAGCCATGTGTGAAAGCCTGTGCCGGGCATACCGCAACGTCTACGGGGTCAGTGTGCTTGTTTTGAGACCATCGAGGGTTTACGGCCGTCTGGCCAATCTGGATACCCTTGAATTCGGCAATCCCATATCCTCTTTTGTCGGCAAGCTTATGCAGGGAGAAGCGATTGCAGAAACCAGCGGTGCTGATTTTGGCGGCGACTTCACCTATGTGCCCGATCTGGCCTACGGCTGCTATCGGGCCCTGGTTGCACCGCGTCCGCAAAGCTGGATCTTTAATATCAGCAACGGCGTATTTTACCGGCTCTCGGAAGTGGCCGCCGCCCTGGGGGAACTTTTTCCCCAAGCCCGCATTTCCATCGGACCCGGCCTGGAGCCTTACATCACCCAGTCCCCGATGCGCGGCCCGCTGGATATCGGCCGCGCACAAAAAGAGCTGTCCTTCCATGTGGCGCTCAATTTAAAAGGGTCGCTCGAACATTTTATCGAAACGCTGCGGCAGCGCCAGGGTTTATAAGGGCATGGCGCATAGGGCAAAGCGCAGAGCGTTAAAAATTGAAATCCCTTCATTTTAATCAAACGCTATGCTCTATGCGCCATGCGCTATGCGATTGTGTAAGCCTCGGCGTAAATCTCTGCCTGACGTGCGGGATAGGCGAGGCGGACCTAGTGCCCGACCTTACTTCGACTCAAACGCCCGGGCGCCTTTTTGTTTGAGCAGCTGTTCGGGCCCCGGCGGCGCATAGATAACCACGTAGGTTAAATCCTCTTCCGCATCCACGTCGACCTTGTGCAACACATGGGCCGGGGTATAGATGGCGGTCTGCGGTTCAATGCGGTAACTTTTGCCGTCCAGATACATGGTCCCTTTGCCTGAGAGAACATACCAGCAGTGCTCGACATCATGGGTATGTTCGGAGCCCTTTGCGCCGGCCCGCGAGGTGTTGACCAGCAATGAGAAATTTTTGGCACCGCTGGTTTGCTCATCGATCAGAATGCGAAATGTGCCCACACCGCCGTGCAGCACACCGCTAACGGCTTCTTTCAACGGCACGACATATTTTTTTTCCATTCGTCTATCTCCTTCCATTTTCATTCAACGAGGCATCTTGATGTGTTCTGCAAGTGATTTACAATTCTATGTTTCAGGTGTCAGGTTTTCAGAGGACAGATGTCAGAAGACAGATGCTATAGCGGTTTTCATAAATATGTTCCGATAAACCGTCATTGCGAGAAGCTTTGCGACAAAGCAATCTTTTGCGAAACTGAAGAGATCGCATCGCTTCGGTCGCAATGACTCTGGAAAGATTCACTCAGTCGATCGGAACGTATTTTTGACAGTTACCATAATACCGAGTGACCAAACAAATTTTCTGACTTCTGTTCTCTGACCGCTGTCATCTGTTCACTGACACCTCATACAGAACCATTCGGATCTTTGCAACCGCCGATTTTTTTGCTTGACAAACCCCATCCATACCGATATTGCCTGTACACAGATGAGCAGTTCTTGCTCAAATGTTCAATTTGACATCCAAATCCACTAACCCAAAGCCAATGAACAAAGTCCTTTTATCAGAGGCGATCCACGAATCCGGGGTTCGGCTCCTTGAAAGTAAGGCCGAAGTCATTGTCTGCTCTGAGCCTTCCGAAGAAGCCATCACCGACCTGATCAGCGATGTGGACGCCCTGATTATCCGTACTGCCGGCAAGGTGACCCGGGAGATGATTCAAAAGGCCGGTCGGCTCAAAGTGATTTCCCGCACCGGCGGCGGCTTGAACAACGTCGATATAAAAGCAGCCACGGATCACAAGATTGTGGTTTGCGGTGTTAAAGGGCCCCAGGATCGAATGGTCGCCGAGCATACCGTCTCTTTGATGGGCGCGTTGGCCAAGCAATTTTTTTACTTGAATGCGCAGGTCCGCAGGGGAAATTTTGCATCGCGCAAGGAATATCGTCCGGCAGGCCTGTCCGGCAAACGGGTCGGGCTTATCGGACTGGGCCGAATCGGACGCCTTGTGGCCGATATCTGTGCCCGGGCGTTTCATATGGAAGTCTGGGCGTATGACCCCTATGTTACCCCGGAAACCTTAGACACAGAGGACGTTGTTTTAAAAGAAGATATGGCAGAGGTGATCCGAACGGCGGATTTTCTATCCCTGCATGTGCCTCTGACGGAAAAAACCAGAGGGCTGATGGGAAGCGCCGAGTTTGAAATGATGAAACCCGGTGCTTTTGTCATCAACACCTCCCGTGGGGAAGTCTTGCAGGAAGCGGCGCTGGTCGCTGCACTCAAAAGCAAAAAAATTGCCGGGGCGGGTCTGGATGTGTTTGAAAAGGAGCCGCCGGATGCCACTAACCCGCTTTTTGAAATGCAAAACGTGATTGCCACCCCCCATTCGGCAGCCCTGACGAAGGAAGTCGTCGCCGAGCTGGCGAGAGGTTCGGCTGAAAATGTCATTAACGTATTGGAAGGCAAGCCACCTTCTTATAGCCCGAACTGGGATGTCGTTCAGGCCGGGGTCAGCCCCAAAGCGGCAGGGAGGCACTCGGCTTAAAATATCTTTATCTATAAAACAAAAAACAAAGAATTAAAGATCGTAAAAAAAAGAGAGGCAAAAAATGGCAGAAGAAATGTGGACATATGCAATGGAAAAAATGTCTTATCCCGACGTGCAGCAAATTCTTAAAACAACCGATGTGGTTTTAATTCCGATTGGAAGCCAGGAAAAGCACGGTCCCCACATCCCGCTGGCAACCGATTCGATTGCCACCATCGAGACCACCATGCGGGCGGCCAAAAAAGCCAGGGTCCCATACACGCCATTGATCCCGGTGGGTTACTCACCCCATCATATGGGCAAACTCAATCAGGGCATCGGAACCTTAACTTTCAGCGGCGAAACCCTGAGGCGCATCATTTATGAAATCGGCCGCAGCCTGATATTTCACGGTTTTAACAAATTGATTTACACCAGTCAGCATGCATCCAACACCAAAGTGGTGGATGAGGCCCTGCGCCGTTTGCGTTATGAGACCGGTTGTTTCTGTGCCTGGTATATGACACCCACCGAGCGGAAAACCCAGGTGATCAACGATATTTTAGAAGAAAAGATTGCTTGGCATTCCGGTGAGATGGAGACCGCCCAGTGTCTGGCCCATGATGAATCCAGTGTGCACATGGATCGGGCCGCGGCTCAAAAAGCCCATGCGCCGCAATGGCTGGGACCGGAATTTGCAAAGACCGACGGCGTGCCCACCGTCATTTTCCAGGGGAGCGAAAATATATTCATTCCCATGGAGCATCATGAATACGCAGAAGATGCCACCATCGGCGATCCCCATCTGGGCACCAAGGAAAAAGGAGAGAAGATCTTTGAAAAGGCTTCGGACAACCTGGCGGACTTTGTCAAAGAAGTCCAAAAGATAAAGGTCGAGATTAAAAGCCGCGAATACGACTTCAGAGCGTGGTAGTAAGCTGGTGATTATGGGGGATCATCTGGATTAAGAGAAACGGCAATGAGACTCAAAGACAACGTTGCATTGATCACCGGCGCTTCAGGTGGGCTGGGAAAACATTTCTGTAAAGCCTTTTTGAAAGAAGGCGCCCGGGTGTGTGTGACCGATATTGCCCAGGATATGGTGGATAGCGCGGTTGCCGAATTGAATCGGCCGGATGCCGTTATGGGGGCGGTGGTTGATGTGTGCCGGCGGCCGACCATCGAAGCGGCGGTGAAAAAGGCTGTCGTGGCATTCGGCCGTCTGGATATCCTGGTCAATGTCGCCGGTGGTGCGCTGCATACGCCCCACAAATTTGACGAGATCGATGAGGCCGCCTGGGACAAGGTGGTGGATATCAATTTAAAAGGCACCTATTTGAGCTGTCAGGTGGCCGTGGCACAGTTCCGCAAACAGGGCGGCGGGGGTAAGATCGTCAATATTTCCGCTCTGGCCGGACGCTGGTTGGGATCTCTGGCGGGCTGCCATTATACGGCCGCCAAAGCCGGCGTCATCGGCCTGACCCGGCACCTGGCTTACGAACTGGGTCCTGAAGGGATATACGTCAATGCGATTGCGCCCACCATTACACTGGCCAGTCAGCGCACGATCGATTTATGGAACTCCCGGCCGGAAGAATACCGGGAAAAGATCGTTTCTCAGATCCCCCTGCGGCGGTTGAGCACCCCCGATGAAGTGGCGGCCGGGGTGATTTTTCTTTGTACCGATGAGGCCAGCTACATGACGGGGGTGACCCTGGATATCAACGGCGGAAGGTTTTTCAGCTAAAATGATTTATAAAAACAGCATGAAAGCAGCGTTGAAAAAAGGAAAGGTGGTCTTCGGGCCCATGGTTTCCGAAATCAAAAGCCCGGGCATTGCTGTTTTGTTTGCCCAGGCCGGTTTTGATTTTTTCTTTATCGACCTGGAACATTCCAGTTTTTCCCTTGAAACCGTCAGCGGCATGATTATGGCCGCCCGCGCTGCCGACATCCCGGTGATCGTCAGACCCGAGAGCCGCAAATCCGCCGAGTATCTGTCAAGACCCCTTGATACCGGCGCTTCGGGCCTTCTGGTCCCGCAGATTCGCACCCGGGAGGATGTTGAAAATGTGGTCAAATGGTGCCGCTATCAGCCCCTGGGTGAGCGTGGCATGGGGCTGTCGCGCCAGCACACCTTCTTTGAGGGCGGAGATGCAGTGGATACCATGAAGCGCCTCAACGAAGAAATTCTAATTGCCCTCCAGATCGAACACAAAGAAGCCATTGAAAATTTATCTGAACTGTTATCGGTTCCCGGCGTCGATGCGGCCTTTGTGGGCCCGGCTGACCTGTCGGCTTCTTTCGGCAAACCCGGCCGCAGCGATGACCCGGAAATCCAAAGTGCTATCGAGCGGATGATCGGGGTATGCGAGGCCAATGGTATTATTCCCGGAATTCATACGAGTTCGGAAGACAAAGCGAAGTTCTGGGTGTCAAAAGGCATGAAAATGATCGGCTTCGGTACGGATATTAAACTGATTCAGCGAGTTTGCAAAGCGGCCGTTCAAGAGCTGCATACGGACCTTTAAGAATGATTGATTGTTTTGCCGGGCTATGGCTATTATGCATGAACTCAGCGAACGAGACATATTAAAAATCTGTTACCTCTATTACCAGGAGGAAAAAACCCAGGAAGAGATATCCAGGCTGTTTGGTGTCAGTCGGTTTAAAATCAGCCGCACGCTAAAGGAGGCCAAACGGAAAGGTTATGTGACCATTACCATCAACGACCCTAAAAGCGATTTAACCGAAATGGAGATTTCGCTGGCCAACCAATTTGGTATGGCGCAGGCGATTGTTGTAAAAATAAATGAATTCAGCGAGCAGACCGCCCTGGCGCAGGTTGCGGATGCCGGGGCCCAATATCTCAGACAGATTGTCGGCAATTATCACATCATGGGCGTCACCTGGGGATATACGGTCTACCACGTGGTCAACCACCTCAAACCCATGGCGGTGAATGATTTAACCCTGGTGCAGATTGCCGGTGGCCTGGGAACCATCGAGGGCTTCGACAACAACACCCTGACCATGATGCTCGGCCAAAAGCTGGGAGCCAATGCCCATGTGATCCCGGCGCCGATTATCGTCCGCAACCGTTCGATTCGCGACACCCTGTTTAAGGAACAGAAAATCCAGCAGACGCTTGAAATTGCAAAAAAAGCGGAGCTGGTCATTTTCGGCGTCGGCATGATCGGCACGGAGGGCATGCTGTGGGAGTCGGGCTTTTTAACGGCCACCGATACTGCAAAATTAAAAAGAGCCGGCGCCGTGGGCGCGATTTGCGGCCGCTTTTTCGATGCCAACGGCCAGAAATGCTGGGGAGAACTGGATGATCGCACGATCGGGCTGAATCTTGCCGAACTGAGAAAAATTGATCATAAAATTTGCATTGCCATCGGCCGGGAAAAAGTGCCCGCGATTCTGGGGGCTCTGAGAGGCAACCTGATCGATGTTTTAGTGACCGACGCAAAGACGGCAGCAAGCCTTCTAAAAGCAGGAGATATTGAGGCTTTTAAAACAAAACATTTAACCTCAGACAGTGCCGTTACGAGCTGATTTTGCAAGTGGTGAAGCCATCGTGATAACGCTGAGGCACATCAATGAAAGGAGGTGATTGCACAACCTGTCGGCTAGAGACGTATTTGAACCCGTGCACTTTCCTTCATCATTCAAATCAAACTAAGGAGGGAAAAGGGAATGAAAAGGATTATTACCATATTTGCAATTTTTGCGTTGATCTTTGCCTTTGGCGCCAACATGGCCCTATCAGCCGAAAAACAGCCAAAAGAGTACAACCTGGCTTTTATCACCGGGCTGAGCGGTGCACTGGCACAGGCGGCTGAAACCCAGAAAAAAGCGATTGAATTGCTCGTAGAGCAATACAATGCCAAAGGCGGGTTGAACATGCCCTGGGGCAAGGTTCCGATCAAACTTTCGGTCGCAGACGACGAAATGAAGCTTGACGTCGGCGTTCGTCGCTTCAGAGAAGCGGTCGAAGCCGGTGCCCACGGTGTCAGCGGCAGTATCTACAACCCGATGTCGGCGGCGCTCAATGAAGAGACCAAGATTACCGGCACGCCTTATATGCCCGCATGCGTGCCCGCCCTGGACGCCTTCAAAAAGGGCAATCCGGCGCCGGCAACCTACTCGGTGGCCTTTACACCCTGGAGCATCGGCTATCTGCTGGCAGATGCCCTGGCCAAGGGTATGGGCAAAAAAACCATGTTCTGGCAGGGCCGGCCCGATTCCTGGGGAACGGTCATGCTCGAAGGTCTGAAAGACGGCTGCAAGGAACTAGGCTGCGAGGTGGTCGGCGTTGAAGAACTGCCCAGGGGCGCACCGGATTATTCGGCTGTGATCAACAAGGCCCTGGCCGCCAAAGCCGATGTCTTTATCACCAACATGTTCGGCGGGGATGCAACCGCCTGTATCAAACAGGCTTACGACATGGGCCTGCATAAGGTCAGCATGCTGGTCAATGCCTGGACCACCTATGATGTCGGCATGGGTATCCCCGAAGAAGCGGCTGCCGAGATGTATGCACTGACCTACTACTACTATGACATGGATAAATTTTCACCGGATCTGGCGGCGCGGGGCAAGGCGCTGCGCGACGATCACATGAAAAAATATGGCTTCCCGCCGGATGCGTATGCCGTGCTGGCCTACACCGCTGTGGACATCATGTTGCAGGCCACCGAAAAAGCCGGCAGCATCGATGGCAAAAAGGTCGGCGAAGTACTTAAAACCGCGACATTTAACACCGTCAAGGGCGATGCCGGGTTCCGTGAAGACCATCAGCTACAGGGCAAATATCTGGCCTTCCTGGTCAAAGGCAAAGCCGCCGGCGACAGAACCAACAAATATGATGTGTTTGAGGTCCTGGGTGCTTACGGCGGTGAAAAAGCGTTGCCACCGTTGAAGAATCTGGGTTACTGATCATTAATTTTTAAATCCGCGGTATCGTTTCGGAGGCTTATTGGCCTCCGAAACGATTGCCGTCAAAAACCGGTTTTTCCGATCATGAGGTTAAAGATGGACAACCAGCCAGTAATCGCCACCCAGGGGGTCACCAAAAGATTCGGCGACTTTGTTGCGATCAACAAAGTCGATTTTGAGCTGCAGGAAAGGGAAACGTTGGGCATCATCGGGCCCAACGGGGCCGGGAAAACAACTTTTATCAATCTTCTCAGTGGATTTTATCCGCCCGAAGAAGGACGGGTGCTTTACCATGGGCAGGACATTACCGACCTGTCGCCTGCGAAGAGGGTCAAACTCGGCATCACCCGGACCTTTCAACTGGTGCATGTCTTCGACAATTTAAGCGTCTACGAAAACTTAGGGCTTTCCTTTTATCGAAAAAAAACAGACTCACCGTTTACCTTCGGGATGTTCTCCAGCAGCTTGCGGCAGAGGACCATCAAGCAGAAGGTTGAAGAATTCCTTGAAATACTTGAATTGGACCATTTGCGTGACGAAACGGTTGCCAGCCTGCCGCTGGGTAGCAAAAAAAGGCTTGAAATTGCCATGGCCTTTGTCTCGGATCCTGAAATTATCATTTTTGATGAGCCCTTTTCAGGTCTGGGCGACCAGGAAATTGATGAGGTGGTCGCCGTATTGAAGAAACACACCCATGACAAGACCCTTCTGGTCATCGAACACAAAGTTTCCAAACTCGAAGAATTCGTGGATCGATTGGCGGTAATGCACGAGGGTGAAATCATCGCCTGCGGAGAATGCGAGGCCACCCTCAACGATCCGGAAGTCAGACAGTGCTACTGGAAACTGGAAACCTAACCAAGGCAGGTTAAAGATGATGAACGAAGTATTGCTCAGTGTGAAAGACCTCAATGTCTCTTACAAGACGCTGCATGTCCTTTTTGATGTCTCCATTGAAATCAAAGAAGGCGAAGTGGTCGTCGTTGTGGGGCGCAATGGAGCGGGCAAAACCACTCTGTTCCGGACAGTTGCCGGCTTCCTGAAGCAAACCTCGGGGGCAATCACTTTTAAAGGACAGGATATCGGAAATCTGCCCGCCTATGAGGTTGCCGTTCGCGGGCTCAAATACATTCAACAGGACAAACATGTATTTGCCGATCTGTCCGTGAGGGAAAACCTTGAGCTGGGCAGTTATGCCACCAAGGACTACGAATGGGACCGGGTGCTGGATCATTTTCCCAAGTTAAAGACCCTGATGGACCGCAAGGGAGGCAACCTCAGCGGCGGGGAGCGCCAGATGCTTCTTATGGCTCAATCTCTGCTGGGCCAGCCGGAGCTGGTGCTGATGGATGAGCCCACCGAGGGACTGGCGCCACATGTCATCGACGACTTAAAGCAGGCTTTCAAAAAGATCAGCGAGCAGAGCACCCTGGTGATCATCGAACAAAACCTGCCGCTGACTGCCGAGGTGGCCGATCGCGTATACGCCATGAAAGAAGGCAAAGTTGTCGCGGAAATAACCGAAAAAAAAGAAATCCAAGATCTTGCGTTTGAAAAATATCTGTAGGCCTAAATGATCAATCGATCCGTTGTTTGACGATTAGGGGGTAAGATGAACCAGCTTTCAAGATACGTTCGGGGGCCGCTTCTTCTGATCGCTCTGCTGGTGATCATGAGATATCTGTTTCCGAACAAAATGACGTTCTTCTGGGAAGTCAGCACCTTTGGCATTTACATCATCGCCAATGATATCCTTTACGGATATATGGGGATGGTCTCCTTCGGCCAGCCCTTTTATCTCGGTATCGGGGCCTACGCAGCCGCTATCTATCTGGCGCACATCGGCCAAAATATTTTCATCGCCATCAGCCTGGCCATCCTCGCCGGCCTGGTGACCGGCTTGATTCTCGGCCCGGCCTATATCCGGTTGCGGGGGGATTACTATGCGCTGATCAATGCGGCCACCTGTGCCATGGGGCTGTTTATGGTGGAAAAAGTCCTGTACCCGATCACCAATGGCGATGACGGACTCTGGTATCGTTCGAGCATGCAGCCAACACCCTTTTTGAATCTCAAGATGCCCGGAGATGTGTTCTGGTTTACCATGATTATTTTAGGGCTGGTGATGATCTTTTATACCTGGCTGGATCGATCGACCCTCGGGGCGGCGTTTCGGGGCATGAAGGCCAGTGAAAACAAGATGAAGTTTTTGGGCTACGATACCTTTAAGCTCAGGTGGCTGGGCTATACCATGATGTGCGTTCTGGCCGCTTTGTCCGGCTCGCTGTATGCCATCAACTATGGTTTTGTGAACCCCAGCATCACCGAGCCCGCCAGATCGGCCGAGGTGCTGGTGGCCACCCTGCTGGGCGGTCCCGGCAGTGTTTACGGGCCCTTTTTCGGGACCCTCGCGTTTCTCGGAATTAAAGACTTTGTCAGTTCGGTCATGACCCGCTGGGAGCTGGCGGTCGGCATTCTGACCATTATCGTCTGTTTTTATTTTGAAGGCGGCGTGTGGGGAACCATTCAGAAAATCGGTGCCAAAATCAGGGCCCGGGCAACCAAGGCGGGCAATGCGGTGTCGGCTAAAACCGCCGGATCGAGCAAAAGTTAAGATTCATCAAGAAAAAGAGGAACCAACCATGTTTGATTTATACCTTTCTGCGGTCATTTTCGGACTGACGATCAGCGGCATTTTGTTTCTGGTTTCCATCGGAATTTCCATCGGATTCGGTCTGATGCGCATCATCAACATGGAGCAGATGGTCTATTATACCTTCGGCGCCTATATGACCTTTGCCCTGGTGACCGCCACCGACAGCTTCATTCTGGGATTGATTTGCGGGACCCTGGTGGCGGCCACGGTCGGATTTCTGGTGGAGACCCAGCTGCTGCGCCGGGTATACGGCAGAGAGCTGATGTTTACCATGGTCGTCACCTTCAGTGTGTTCATGATCGGGATCGGGCTGGTCCAGTATATCTTCGGGCTGGCCAGCAAACCGGTCGGAATGCCCTTCCGGGTCATCGTTCCGGTTATGGGTGCACATGTTCCGCTCTACCGCCTGGTCGTGTTTGTCGTCAGCATGTCGGTCTATGTTCTCATCTGGATGTTTTTGAACAAAACGATTTTCGGCAAGGCTATCCGCGCGGGCATTGAAAACCCGGATCAGGTCCAGGGGCTGGGAATCAATATCCGTAAAATTTTCACGATCACCTTTGTGGTTGCCAGCGGTCTGGCCGGATTCGGCGGCGCCCTCAATGCGCCCCTGGTGGGGATTGCGCCGTATATGGGTTTTGACATGCTTTTATTTGCATTTATTACGGTCATACTGGGCGGCCTGGGCAGTATCAAGGGAACCCTGGTTTCGGCCCTGATCATGGGGCAAGTCATGTCGGTAGGCGGAACAATTTACGGTCCCCTGGCGTTTGTGGGACCGTTTATGGTGATGTTTGTCGTCATATTATTCCGACCCACGGGTCTTTATGGCGTCAAGGGTCGGGCCTTTGGATTTGAAGAATAGGTCTACGGGCGTTTTTATTTTGCTAAGAAAAAAAATAACGCAGACAACCTTATTCAATTCACGGATGTCTGCGTTATCTTTTAAAAGTGGTTTCAAAACCCCATCTAAGGTCCAATGGCTGTGTTGTCCCGCGCATTGAAATGCTCACGTACTTACCTGTACGCTCCGCCTCCAATGTGCGGGACGCCTTGCCCTTGAACCTGATCTGAGGTTTTGAAACCACGTTAAAGCGTCTCGTACAAAAGCGATTGGGTATATGAATAAAACCGGAAAGGAATTCAGCAATGACGGCTGCTTTTAAAAAACTATCGGACGTTGCATGGGAACCTCATTTTATGACCGATAACGGCAAGATCCGCTGGGTCTATACCCGCGAGAAGGATGATTCACCGATTACGGTGATGCAGGTTCGACTGCAAAAGGGGGTAACGCTGCCCGATCATGTGCATCCGGATCAACCGGATCTGATTTACATGATCGAGGGTAAAGCCACGATGTTCATTGACGGTGTTGGCGAATTTCCGGCCGAAGCGGGCATGATTATTCAGGTGCCGCCCAACACCAAACATGCAATCCGCAATATTGAGGAAGAAGTCCTGCTTTACAATGTTTTTGCGCCGGCAATTCCCTATAAAAAAGGTAAGGAATAAAGTTGGCAGTGCCTGAAGCTGCACCCCGTAAGCATATGGGGGATTATGATGTCATCGTCATCGGCGGTGGAATCATCGGTGCCATGATCGCCCGACAGCTGTCCAAGCTTAAAGGGCGTTTCGCTCTTCTGGAAAAAGAGTCCTTTGGCGGATTCGGCGTTTCCAAGGCAAGCCTGTCTCAAATCCATCTGCCGGATTTTTGCCCGCCGGGCACATTGAAAGGCAAACTGGTCCGGGAAGCGCCGACACGTTTCAAAAAATTGGCTGCCGAGCTGGACGTTCTGTATCGTGAAGTGGATGAACTCTGGCTGGCGCTGGATCCGGCGCAGGTCAACAACCTCGAGGCCGCCAGAGCGCGCGCAGAATCCCACGGTGCCACCGGGTTTGAAATCATCAGCCCTCAGCGAATACATGAGCTTGAGCCCCAGGTAACGCCCAAGGCCGTGGCCGGACTTTACGCTCGAGGGCTGGGGGTTATATATACGCCGGAATGGAATTTTGCACTGATTGAAAATGCCGTTGAAAACGGTGTTCAACTGCATCTGCAAACCGAAGTCATTGATATCGCTAAAACCCGGGATGGAACTTTGCGCCTGACCACCGGTCAGGGAACACTGACGGCATCCTATGTCATCAATGCCGCCGGCCTGTATGCCGATGAAATCGCCCGGATGGCGGGTGACGCGCATCTCCAACTGTCTTTGCGCAAGGGTACCATGCTCATATTCGATAAATCCGTGTCGTATGCGGTGCGACACATGATTTTCGGCAGCTTCAGCGAGTCCCACAGCCAGAATATTGCACCGACGGCGCATGGCAATCTCATCCTGGGGGTGCATTATGTCAAAACGGATAATAAAACGGACAGCCGGGTCAGCCGGGAAGCCATTCAGCAGACCCTCAAACTGGGCCGCGAACTGGTCCCTGCCTTATCTGAAAAAGACATGATTACCAGTTTCAGCGGGATTCTGGCGCAACCGAACATGAGCCGCGACGGAGATTTTTATATCGCACCGTCCGAAAATGCTCCCGGAGTGATTCATGTCATGGTCGGCGCTCCGGGATTGAGTGCCGCGCCGGCCACTGCCGAATATGTCGTTCAGCTGCTTGGCGATGCCGGCTGGCGGACAGAGGAAAAAGCCAATTTTAATCCCCGGCGCCGCGGCTGGCCCCGATTTGAAACAGCGTCGATTGCGAAAAAAAAGCAAATGATTGGTGCCGATTCGAAATATGGTCATGTGCTCTGCCGATGCGAGCAGGTCACCGAAGCAGAAATTTTGCAATCGATCCGTCGCGGGGCCCACACAATGGATGCCGTCAAGCATCTCACCCGGGCCGGCATGGGGCGGTGCCAGGGGGGATTTTGCACCCCGTTCGTATTGAAACATCTTGCTGATACACTGGGAATACCGCCTACCCGGGTGACGAAAAGCGGGCCGGGATCCCATCAGATCCTAAAGATAACCAAAGCGGTGGCGGGCAACGAATAATGACAACCATACGCAATCTTGATCTGGCGATTATCGGCTCCGGTCCCGCCGGCCTGGCAGCAGCGGTCAAAGCCAAGCAACTGGGAATCAAAGACCTGGTTGTTTTTGAAAGAGATGAGCGCCCGGGAGGCATTCTGCCGCAATGTATTCACAATGGATTCGGCCTCCAGAAATTCAAAGAAGAATTAACCGGACCCGAATATGCCAATCGATATATTCAGATGGCTCAGGCCCATTCTGTCGATATCGAGCTGGATTCAACGGTTCTGGAAATCGATCCGAACCGGAACCTGACCGCTGTCAGTGAATATAGCGGCCTGCGCAACTACCATTGCCGGTCGATCATTCTGGCCATGGGTTGCCGCGAAAGACCGCGGGGAGCCATCGGCATTCCCGGTACCCGACCGGCGGGCGTTTTCACAGCGGGTCAGGCCCAACGCCTGGTGAATATCGAAGGCTATATGCCGGGTGAAAACATTGTTATCCAGGGCTCCGGCGATGTCGGCATGATCATGGCACGGCGGCTGACCCTGGAAGGCGCCAAGGTAAAGGCCGTTACCGAGATTCAGCCTTACACCAGCGGGTTGATCCGCAATGAAGTCCAGTGCCTGCATGACTTTGACATTCCGTTGATGTTGCGTCATACCGTCGCCGAAATTCATGGTGATAAACGGGTTGAAGGGGTCACGGTTGTGGAAGTCGATACCGACTGGAATCCGATTGATGGCACCGAAAAATTGATTGCATGCGACACCCTGCTGTTGTCGGTGGGGTTGATCCCCGAAAATGAGTTGTCCAAATTGGCCGGGGTGTCCCTTGATCCCCAAACCGGCGGCGCTTATGTTAACGAGGTATTGGAAACCCGGGTGCCGGGAATTTTTTCCTGCGGCAATGTACTGCATGTCAATGACTATGTGGACGAAGTTTCCAACCAAGGCGAAATTGCCGCCCGCGGGGCTTTCTACCGGATCAAGAATCGGATGCCCGCCCGGGAAATGCGAATTTCCATTGCCGGAGATCAGACAGTCGGACAGGTTGTCCCCCAGACCATCAGCGGAGAACTGCCGGTGACATTTTACATTCGGGTCAAACGTCCGATGCAGAAAATGGCGCTGCGGATTGGCGAAATTTTCGAAAAAAAAATTCCGTATGCGCGTCCAAGCGAGATGATTCAGGTTCGGCTTTCCAAAAAGAGCTTCAGCCAAATGGAACCTTCAACAACCCGTTTAAAGGTAAGTTGCGAGGATTGATCGTCGATGAGCAACCTGCAAGAACTGATTTGCATTACCTGCCCCAAAGGCTGTGTCACAACGGTCTGGAAGGAAAAAGGCGATATAAAGATCGAGGGAAAGATCTGTAAAAAGGGCAAAGAATATATTAAACAGGAGTATATCGAACCCAAACGGGTTCTGACATCCACGGTGGTCGTCGAGCGCAGCCCGATTAAAAGGCTGCCGGTTCGAACGCGCGAGGCGATTCCCAAGAAGAAGATCTTTCCGGCCATGAACGAATTATCAAAAATTCGGATAAAACCGCCTTTAAAGATTGGCGAAGTTATTATTTCGAATTTGTTGAATACCGGCGTCGATGTGATCGCATCTGATGATCTGTTGTAAGCGGTTTAAAGATTAGCCCTTCATCTTGGAAGGCAGAGAGAAATAGTTGCAAAGGTGTTCTAAAGTTAAAAGTGCCTAAAATGAGCTAAAAGTTGCTAAAGTTAGGGAATTCAATCATATTTATAATAAAAGATAGAACGCAGCGAACCCATAAATTTTTGATCATTTGTTTTTGTAAGCACTTATTATAGGTTGAAAATTAACCATCGAATGTTAAGTGCATTTTTGAGATCGCTTCTAACTTGAAACGGAGGGCACAACCATGACCCAAAAGGTTTGCGGCGTCTTTGCACCGATCACGACGCCTTTCGTCAGTGATGAGGTGTCGTTTGAACAGTTCAAAGAAAATATAAGAAAATACAGCCAAACACCGTTAAATGGATATTTAGTCCTCGGCAGCAATGGCGAAAGCAAGAGCCTAACCGAGGACGAGAAGTTGAAACTGCTGGAGATTGTACTGGATGCGAAAGCGGATCATCAACTGGTTATGGCCGGAACCGGATATGAATCCACCCGCCAGACAATTGCCTTTTCAAAAAAGGCGCAGGAACTCGGCGCGGATCTCGTTTCGCTGGTCACACCTTCCTATTTTAAAAAAAGTCTCAGTGATGACGCGTTGATCGGCTATTATACCCAGGTTGCCGATGCTTTGCGCATCCCGGTTTTTGCTTACAATGCGCCGGGATTCACCGGTCTGACGCTTTCAGCCAACGTCATCGAAGTCATCTCACAGCATCCCAATATCGGGGGGATGAAAGACACCTCTCCGGCCGGACTTGCCGGTTATCTGGATGTTTGCAGCGACGACTTTGATGTGCTGGCCGGTACGATGAACACCCTTTTCATCGGTCTCTCTCTGGGTGCATCCGGCGGGGTCATTTCGTTGGCCAATGCGTTTCCGGAACCGTGCTGTGCTCTATATGAGGCATACACACATGATGATATCGCAAGGGCCCGCGGACTGCATTCAAAGCTTTTTCGCCTGAACCAATCGGTTTCCGGGGCGGCCGGTGTGGCGGGCGTCAAATACGCCATGGAGCTGGGGGGTTATCATGGCGGTAATCCGCGCCTGCCGCTGCTGCCGATCAAAGACAGCGATAAGCAGCGCATCCAGAAGGCTGCGGAAGAGGCCGGTGTTTTGTGAAACCCCGGGTACGGCAATCCCTGAAAGGCAAGGAGGAAAGGCAACCATGAAGACCATGGTCCTGTCGCAATACAACACGCCACTGGAAGTGCACAAAAGAGATATCCCGCAGGTTGATTCCGGCGAAGTTTTGTTGAAAGTGAGAGCCTGCGGCATCTGCCAGACGGACCTTAAAATCATCCGTGGCGCCATCCCGCCGCCGATTGTGACCTTGCCCCATGTACTGGGGCATGAGGTCGTGGGAGAAATTGCCGCTTTGGGCAAAGATGTTTGCGGTCTGCAGGAAGGCGATGTCGGTGTGGTTTACAGCTACGTCACCTGTCACAATTGTGAGCGTTGCCTGGCCGGAAGAGAAAACCTTTGCATCCACCTTGAGCGCATCGGATTTGAGCGCGAAGGCGGCTTTACCGAATATTTAAAGATCCCGGCCTATAATTTTTGCGCCTTCAACCGGGATCTGCCTGTTGAAAAAATGGCCATTCTGGCCGATGCGATCGGAACCCCGTATCATGCCATTACCGGTCTGGCAAAGGTCCGGCCGGGCCAAAATGTGCTGATCGTCGGTGGCGGCGGTCTGGGAATCCATGCGGTTCAAATTGCAAAACTCTGCGGGGCTCATGTGACGGTTGTCGATTTGAACCCCGCTGCGCGCGATCTCGCCAAAACTTATGGCGCCGATGAAACCCTTGATCCGGCCAATGCTGCCGGGGCCATTGCCGACCAGACCGGGGGGCAGGGCGTGGATGCCGTCATTGAAATTGTGGGCTATCCGGAGACACTGGAGTGGTCTTTACCCGCCCTAAAAAGCGGAGGCAAGCTGATCCTGGTGGGTTATGCCCCTGACCACCCCTTTGCGCTCAATACGATGATGATGCATTATCATGAATATGAAATTATCGGCTGTCGGTTTGTGACCAAAGCAGAGCTGTTAAAACTGACCCGATTGGTGGAAACCGGCAAGATCAAACCGGTGGTCACCCGGACCTTTCCCTTTGATCAGGTCAACGCGGCGCTGGAAACATTAAAAGGGGGTAAAAGCCTCGGCAGAATTGTTTTGGTTTTGGACTAGTCAAAAAAGGTTCCAAGGTTCAGAGGTTCAGCGTTCAAGGGTTCTGGCCTCCGGCTCCTGGCCAGAAGCCAGCAGCCAGCAGCTAAAACGCTGACACCCGGAACCATTAAAAAGCTTATTCATTATTACTAAAAGACAAAGGAGACAATTTGAATTATGATGACCTACACCATTCGACCCATTTGCACCGGATACCAGTTGCTGGACAAGGGCTGGTACGCGACCTTTCGCCGGGGACACGGCGAACTTATCGAGCACCCCGTTTTTGCTTTTCTAATTGAAGGCGGTGGGCGCAAAATTCTGGTGGACACCGGCATGAGCGATACCGCACGATCGCAAAAATACCATCATGAGGGACGCCAGGATCCGGGGCAGGGTATTCACGAACAACTTGAACGCCTGGGCATCGGTCTGGATGAAATCGAGATCATTATTTTCACCCATTTGCACTGGGATCATTGCTACAATGTCAAAAAGTTTCCCAAAGCCATACTTTACATCAGTGAAAGAGAATACCGCTTTGCCCTAAACCCGATACCCTTCTATATGAAGTCCTATGAGCATCCATCCCTGAAAATCGGATGTCCCTGGGAGGGCTGCAAATTTAATCTGATCAAAGATGAAGAACAGATCGTCGAAGGGATTCGCACCTTTCAGACCCCCGGGCACAGTCCCGGGCACATGGCCGTAGCGGTGCAAACCGAGAAAGGCATCTATGTTTTAGCCGGGGATTTGGTTTTCCTTAGAGAAAATCTGGAACCGGACAAAGAGACCGGCTGGCCCTTTTATCCGCCGGGAAGATTTTATAATATTTTGGAGCTGTGGCACAGCATCGAAGAGGTTAAACGACGGGCGGACTACGTCATGCTGACCCACGATCCTTCCCATTTTGAGAAAGAAATATATCCATAGAAGGAGATTTTATCATGAAAAAGATTGCCATCGGATGCGATCCCAATGCCGCCGATCTCAAAGAGGTGGTCAAAAAACAGCTAACCGATCTGGGTTACGAGTACGAAGATTATGGCAGCGATGATCCCATCTATGCCAACGTGGCCATCAAAGTGGCGGAACAGGTGGCAGCCGGAGTTCATGAGCGCGGTATTTTGATTTGCGGAACCGGAATCGGCATGTGCATCGCGGCCAACAAAGTGCCGGGAGCCTATGCCGCATTGTGTTCCGATGCCTATTCCGCCGAGCGATCGATCAAAAGCAACAACGCCAACATCATGACCATGGGCTCTCAGGTGACGGGCCCGGAGCTGGCCAAAAGCCTCGTGAAAATATGGATGGCGTCGGAATATGCCCCCGGCGGGCGTTCGCAGCCCAAAATCCAGCGCATCTATGATTACGCCAAGGATTCGACTCAAAAAGGATAGAAGTGACTAAAGTGAACTAAAGTTGGAAGTGCCTAAAGTTAAAGAACGCTGTCAATTTTATTTGCTTTACCGCAGTGACGCAGAGGGCGCAGAGTTTTTTATAAAAAAATTTTCTCTCTGCGCCCTCTGCGGTGAGCTATATTTAACCAAATTCCTCGATGGCGGCCTTCAGCTCGGGATGGGTTGCGGCGTATTCTTCCAGAGAAACACCTTCCTTAAAAGCCTGCCAGCCCTGCAATAAGCTGGCGGCACCGGCTCTGGGGCCCATGGGATGACCGAAGACGCCCCTTCCCGGAACAATACCAAAGTCGATTGTTTTCAGGGTTCGGTAGAGCTCAGCGGTGGATCCGGCCCACTGGCTTCCGGCTGGAACCGGCAGGGCGCGTTTCATGTGCCCCAGCGGCTTTAAACATTCATTGACATTTTCAAGTACTTCCTGATCGGATGTTTTCATGCGGGCGCCGAAACCGGCCAGTATGATGACATCAAAGCCCACCATTCGTTGCAGCTTGGTGATCAGTTTCGTATCGACGCCAAAGTCGGGCATGCGGGTAAACGGTGCGATAAAGTCAAAATGGGCCACCAGCGGCACCCGGCTGTGTTTGCGCAGCATTCGTACCGCACTCAACCCCACGGTCATGGTGTTGAGCATCAAGGCATTGGCCCCGTTTTTAACCGCCATATCGTGTAAATCTTTCAAACGGTCGACTTCATCGGTAATATTGGCCAGATAAATTTTGGGCTGCCCGCTGATCTGCTCGCATTCCAGCCGGACCTTTCCCAGCCTGGCTGTGCGTTCGCTCAGGGGAGACCAGACCACATCGCCCAGCATTTCATCATCTTTGGCAATGTCCAGACCCCCCAGCCAGCTCTGACGGGCCAGTTCGGCAAACGGTTCGGGCGGCAGACCGATGTTAGGCTTAATGACGCCGAAAAATAGCGGCCGGTCATGGATGCCGAGCATATCGCGCAGGCCACTGATGCCGAATTTGGGACCTTCAAAGTGCTGCAGATAGCTTTCGGGAAATCCGATATCCAGCAATTTGATCAACGAAATTCCAGGTGAGTAAAAGGCGCCTTCTCCGCAGGCGGCGGTCAGCAAATTAGGCAGTTTGGGACCGAAATTATGGTGAGGATGCGCAATCTTAACCTTACAGCGATAGGATTTTTGATCGGGTGTTGCCGGCAGGGCCAGGGTCGGCTTTTCAAGCTCTGCCTCTATTGTGAGCTCGATGACTTTGGCACCGAATTGATCGCGCAAATCCTCATCGACACCCGGCCGTTTCCATTGGGCGGTGGACTGTTCCTGGCAAAGATGGGCGGCTGCCTCTTCCGGGTCAACGAACGATTCAAAGCGGTAGTCAAAAACCACATAGTCGTCCATGTTCAATTTGGATCGATCAGAGAAAAAGCCGGTTTTTATGTCCATGTCCATTTTCGCCTGCTTTACTGGGCTTATTAGAGTCTTAATTGTTATTTCTTTGCATTTTATGAAAAAATTTTCTCGCCACGAAAGCACGAAATTCATATTATTTCATATTCGTGTTTTTATCCTTTCGTGCTTTCGTGATTAACTCATTAGAACCCATCTCAAAAATGTCTTTTGGCCCCATATCATTGTTGGTGCCTCGTTTCAAATCCTCGACAACCCACAGGTTGCCTGCGGTTTGAAACTCGGCCCCGCCGCGATCTTAAACCAAAATCCTATTTTTGAGATGGCTTCTATATATTTTTTCGGCCTGTCCGCATATGGTTGTTTGTGGCCAAACTGCGTTAGCTTTTTTGAATCAGCCCATGTAATTCATTGACGGCGGTTTCGGCAAACTCCGGGTCATTGATGTGCATATCAACGACTTTGATGAAGGCCCTGCCGGATGGGTACTTTTTAAATCCCGCTTCCAGACCTTTTAAAAACCCGGCATCGGATTCAGGCTCATAGATCGGTCCCCCGACCCGGTTGAGCTGACTGAATCCCCGACCGGGGACAAAAACCGTCGCATATCCTTTCGACTGACCCAACCGCTCGGCAATAAATTGTCCGAGCTCAAACATCTCGTGATGGCTGGCTTTGACATGGGTGTGAATCGGATTATGAATCACATATTTGCGCTTTAAGATGTCAGATGGGATATCGTCAACCGGTCCGTAGAGAACAATATCCGCACATCCGGGGGCCACGACCTGGGGCACCCCCCGGCGGCAACTGGCCTGCAGCCGTTTTGCTGTTGCCGGCATGATGCCGCCGAATAAATAATCGGTGATATCATGGGGGCTCAAATCGAAGATCCCTGTCAGCCTTCCGGCCTCGGCCATCTCCTCCATAGCCTGCGCGCCGATGCCGTTACAGTGAAAGGCGATGACCTCATAACCCAGATCTTCCAGAAGTTCACGGGCACGGTTGGCGCAGGGCGTGGTAACGCCGGCAGAGGTTAGCGCCACTGCCGGTTTGGAAGAATCTTCTGGACCGTAATCCATCTCCACCATCCCGACGACCGCACCGACGCCCTCGGCCAGAACACGCCGGGTGACCGCGTTGAGCCCGAGAACATCGGCGACAGAATGCAGGATCATAATATCCCGGATCCCGACAAACGGACCGAAGGTGGCCTGCCCGTTGGCAACCGCCGAAATCATAACTTTGGGCACACCAAAAGGCAAAGCCTGCATGACGGTGGTACCGATAAACGTCCCCTGGACGCCCCCCATTGAGATAATTCCGTCCAGCTTGCCCTTGGTATACAATGCTTTGGCCGTTTCCACCGCTCCATTTGTCATGGTTCGAATGGCGTGATTTTTATCAGCCTTTTTTAAAATTTCTTCAATGGAGGTCTTGGCTGCCCTGGCGACTGCGTGACGCGATATGGCGGGCTCTAAAGCGGGATCCCTCATCACCCCGCAGTCAACAATTACAGGGTGATGTCCCCTTTTTTCGATAAGATCCCGGACATAATCTGCTTCAAGTTCCTTGGTATCAAGGGTTACGACAATGACGATATGTTTTGCCACTGTTTGTTTCTCCCACATCTCGGCGCTATCTGTTGTTGGTTATCAGAAGTGGTTTCAAAACCCCATCTGAGGCCCAATGGCTGCGTTGTCCCGCGCATTGAAATGCTCACCTACTAACGTGTACGCTCCGCTTCCAATACGCAGGGCGCCTTGCCCTTGAACCTGATCTGAGGTTTTGAAACCACGTCCAGTTAACAGTTTAAAAAGGAATATATCGAATTTTATATTTCACCCTTGCTAGGAATATTTAATGCGCTTGCCACAAATTCAAATAACGATTAACAAATAACCAATAACAACTTTCCGTTACCGGGTCTGCCGGTAGGCTTTCCTGAGTTCGACCAGCCAGCCGATCTGGGCGGTTTCTTCGACCAGTTCGGCATGATGCTCGGCCAGGGTGATGGTCGGAGCCAGGCCGAATATGCCGTGTTTTGCCTGGACAAAGGCTTTGAGGTCGGGCTGAGATTGAAGCAGCGCCGCCACTGCCCGTTCAACGGTTTCATCGGCATGTCCGTCGACTTTTAGAACCGGGATAACACCCAGTTTTGAGCGAGCATGCAGCGCCAGCGGTTGAATTTCATCTGCGTCTTCGGCATAGGCGATGGCCCAGGGCGAGTGGCTGTGAAAGATTCCGTGAACATCGGGTCTCAGCCGGTAGATGGCGAGGTGGGTTCTGATTTCTTTGGAAGGCTTGCCGCGGCCTTCTATAATTTCGCCGGCCAGATTGACCGTTACCAGGTTGTCCACGGCGCACTCTCCAAAGGAGGTGCCGCTGCCCTTGATGACTACCTGCTCGGTGCCGGCCAGGCGTGCGCTCAGATTTCCCCCGTTTCCCGTTTGCAGCCCGATCGTATAAGCACGCCGGGCGCAGGCCAACAGTTCATTTTTTAGCTGTTCAATTGGATCTGCCATTGGAATATGCCACCTTCATTTAGATTTGCAAGCGTTCGTGTCCGAACCTGTGATAGAAATTGCGCCTACCGGACATATTGCGGCCGCCTCTTGATTGCAGCCGATCTCTTCGACCTCGGTCCTGACGGCCAGAGCCTTAAAATCATTTCCGCAGACAAAATTAGGGCAGCGCGTGCAGACCAGACAACCGATGCACCTAGCGGAATCCAGCTCTACCTGAAACACCATGATCTATGGATTCCTTTAATGTTTGACGATTTCGATCAGATTGCCATCCGGGTCTTTGCAAAACAGATAGTCGGATCCATCCACGCGTTTTGCGGGTCCTTCGGTTATTTGAATGCCTTGCGCCCCAAGGGCCTGGATGGCTGCCTTAAAATCTTCAACCTCGATGGCCATATGTCTCATGGTTTGCGGACTGGTTTCAGCAAGCACCATCAAATGCAGCTCGGTGTTTTCGCCCACTTGAAACCAGTGCCCGGGAAAGTCAAACGCCGGTCGTTCCAGGGTCTTCAGGCCTAGCACGCTGCCGTAAAACCGGATGCAGGCATCGAGGTTTTTAACCACCAGGGCCACATGATGGTAATCTTTGACGGTAATGCCCATTGTAACCTCCCTGTTATGAAGTTTGTTCAGGTGCCCATGCAATTTACGGTTGCTTGTATTTTAAGCTTCATCCCGATTCATAATGGGCAGCCATCATGGTTATAAATTCGTCGATCACCGGGTCAATAAAATCTCCATCATTGATATGCGCATCCAGTTCAACCAGCGGGATGGAATCAGCGAGGTGTTTCTTGAGCGCATCGATAAAAACTCTGTTGCCCGCGGGTTCCCAGTGGGGCAACCCTTCCCTGTCCGGAAATGAAAATCCTTTCAGTGGAATAAACACCTTCACCGGCCCTGTTGCCCGATTGAGCTTGGTGGCAATTTCCTTGGCCACTTCGATGAGTTCTGCGGGCACCAAACGAACCAGGGTGAGATGCGGATTATAATTAAAATGCTTGCGGCGACGCATGTCCTCTGAAAGACTTTCGGGCGATCCCTGGACTGTGTAATTGCCGCTGCCCGGGGCCACCACCTGGGGCACGCCTATGGCTCCGGCGGCTGTCAGGCGGTCGGCCCGTATGGCACCGTGCAGGCCGCCGACATAACGATCCCCGATTTCATGCAGGTTTAAATCCAGAACACCCCGAAAGGCGCCCTCGGAGATCATGTCTTCCATGGCGATGCCACCGGTTCCGTTCTGGTGAAAGGTTACCACCTCATAGCCGTTGTCTTCCAGAATTTTTTTAGCGCGTAACGCGCCGGGGGTAGTGGTTCCCAGCATGGACATGGCAACAGGAATCCCTTCGGGCTTCAACAGCCGACCCTCAAAATGTTTGACCATACCACAAATCGCACCGGCGGCATTTTGCAAAATCTGTTTGCTGAGAAAGTTCAACCCCTGCAGGTCTGAAACCGTGTGCATGATGGTCAAGTCCTTGGTGCCTACATAGAACCCGAACTGGTGCGGACCGTTGGCCACCGTCGAGGCCATTAAACGGGGAACCCCGGTGGGAAGCGCCCGCATGGCGGTACTGGCAATTTCGGTCCCCTGGGCCCCGCCGATTCCGATGACGCCATAAATGCGTCCCTGAACATAAAGCGCTTTTGTCAGGCTTGCGGCGCCCTGGCACATGATCTCGGTACACTCACGCTTATCTCCTCTGGCCAGGGCGGCTTGCAGCGGTGTTCCGGCACGGTCAGCGACTTCATTCTGGGAGATGTCCACCTTTCCTTTGGGCGGTGCCAGGATACCGGTATCCATGACCAGCACGCCGAATCCGTTGGCCTCGATGCACGATTTTAAAAACCGCGCCTCCTCTTCTTTGGTGTCATGAGTGGCAATTAATAAAATCGTTTTGTTCATGGCATGTTCCTTTTACGGGCATCAAGTGAAACCCTGTAAGAGTGCGAACAGTATTATTCGTTCGGCTTTACGACCACCTTGACCGCCCCTTCGATGCGCTTGACAAAGGTCTCAAAGGCGGTGGTGATCTCAGCCAGCGGAAAGGTGTGGGTCACATACGGTTTTAAGGTCACCTTTCCGGAGCCCAGCAGAGAGACGGCTCTGGCCACGTTGGACCACCCTTCACCCCTGACGGTGTGGATGGATTTATTTTTCATCAACAGGTCTTCGAAATCAACCAAAACCGGTTCATGCGGCAGCCCCAGCACGAGGATTTTACCCATGGGCTTTGCCATCTTAATCGCCATCATGGGGGCGTCACTGGCGCCCGAGGATTCCACGACCAAATCGGCGCCGATGCCGTTGGTTTCTTTGAGGATGACTTCGACGGCGTCTTCCTCGTGAATATTAATCAGACGGTCGGCTCCGGTTTCGGCACCCTTGCTGAGGCGCGATGCCCGGGTGCCGACTAAAAAGACTTTCTCTGCACCGAGGGCTTTGGCAACCTGGGAGGAGATCAAACCCAGGGGGCCGGGGCCGATGACCGCTACCTGATTGCCAGCCACATAGCCGCCGATGGTTTCAAACCCGTAAAGTACGCACCCCAGGTTGGTGATCAAGGCAGCCTCATTGAAATCGATGGGGTCCGGAATCAGATGGACGGTGTTGATATTGTTGATTACATACTGGGCAAAACCGCCATTGGAGGTCATGCCGTTGGCGCGGTGTTTCGCAGTTCCATAGTTCAGGCAGGCCGTATAGTTTCCCACCCGGCAATTCTTGCAGCGCATACAGCCCAGGTGGGCTTCAACGGCCACGCGATCACCCACCCTGAATTCATCCACACCTTCACCCAGGGCAGCTACGATGCCGGCGTACTCATGACCCGGAATAAAATCTCCGTAAGGCGGTTGTCCGGCAAAAGGCTTGTCCATCAGGGCCACATCGGTGCTGCAGCAGGCACATGATTCGACTTTCAGCAGGACTTCCATCGGTCCGGGTTTCGGGGTAGGGACCTCTTTGACTTCCAGTTGATTGCGTGCGATTAAAAGCGCCGCTTTCATGGTCGGCGGTACGGTCGACATAAGCGTTTGCTCCTGTTTTTATATTATGGCTCGCGCAAAGCCGCTAAGCCGCAAAGAAAGATTATTTAAATTAAAAAACCCTTGGCGACTTTGCGTCTTGCGAGAGGCTATCATCTTTAGTTCACTTTAGTCACTTTTTGATAGAGCGGTGATCTGATGTGAACCCGCTCCTTTTTTAGTCACCTGTCCGGGGCTTGCGCCTAGTTCCTGCGCCAGGCAATTTAAAACCGAAATACCGCAAAATCCGCCCTGACAGCGTCCCATGCCGGCCCGGGTAACGTGTTTGACGGCATCCATAGTGTCAGCTCCCCGACGAATGGCTTCTAAAACCTCCGCTGCTGTAACCTGTTCGCAGCGGCAGACAATGTGTCCGTACTTGGAATTGGATGCGATCAGTCTGTGTTTTTCTCTGGCAGAGGCTGTCTCAAAGCGCCGCCAGCCGATTCGATGCGGCCTAAATGTTTTTTTCTCTTGCAATTGCAGACCGGCAGCCGCCAGCAAGGTAATCAGATATTCGGCAATTGCCGGCGCAGCCGTCAAACCCGGCGAACCGATGGCCGCATGAATAACACCGGGTGCCTGCGCGGAATGATCGATATAAAAATCACCACCGGAGGCCATGTTATTTTCTGAGCGGATACCGGCAAAGGACGTGATGACATCGTTTTCAGAGATTGCCGGAACAAGTTTTTTGCCCGTATGCAATACTTCCTGAAGTCTTTCACGGCTGACGGCGGTATCCCCTTTATGGGCAGGGGCGGTGAAATAGCCCAGGCCGATCAGCAGATTCCCATGGGCGGTCGGAGTCACCATTTCACTGTGATCTTTACCATAGGTTCCGTAGATCATATTATGTAACAGATGTGAGACCGATTTATCCAGAACAAGCATGGTTCCTTTGGTCAGTGTCAACCGGATATTGGTGTCGCCCACCATCGTCGCGATCTCGTCCACGAAGAGTCCGGCCGCGTTGATGATATAGCGCGTTTTCAAATACCCTGCCGGCGTGAGCACTTCGTAGTCAAAATCCTCTCGGCGTTTGATAGCGATGACCGGTGAATTCAGGAAAAGATCCAAACCGTTCTGGACCGCGTTTTCGGTCAACGCAAACGTCCATTCGGTCGCATAGATGCCCCCGCTGACGCCTTTGCCATACAATGCCACGATGGCCTCCCGATTGACATTCGGTTCGATCTGCCGAATTTTTTCGGAACCGATCATTTCATGGCCACAGGAAAGATGGTTTTCACGGGCCCAGACCATAGCGGTTTTTAATTTCGCCTGCTGGTCTGAATCAAACGCCAGGAAGATCTCGTCGACTTCCCGGAAAGCGACATCCAGTTCCTCTGCCAGCTTTTTATAACGTGCGGCGGCATTGTGAGCAAGCCGGGTGCGCAGGGGCCCGGACGGAAACATCAAGGGAGAATGCAGCATGCAGGGGTTCGCTTTTGACACCCCGAAACCGGAAAACGGTTCTTTTTCCAGAAGTGCAAAACGGCCCTCATAGCGGCACAGTTCCCTGGCGATCATAGAGCCGACAATTCCGGCCCCAATAATGATGACATCATAATTTCCATGTTGCCGGAGTTGGCTGCCAGTGACTTGCATCATCGAATGTCTAACCTGCTTTGCGTTATGTCGCCGGTGGGGCAGAAACCTCAGGACTTATTCGGCCTGTGACAGCGGTGCAAATTTTTGATGAAACAGTTCATGTCTGGGCGGACTGAAGAAATCAACCAGCAGCACTTCTTCGTCCAATACCTGCCAGGAATGCTTTCGGTTTGAAGCAATCAGATAGCCGTCGCCGGGTCCCAGTTGCAGTTCTTTTTTTTCATCGTCCAGTCTTAAAATGATTTTGCCCTTGAGAATATATCCGCCCTGCTCGGCGGCATGGGTTTCAGCCGGCCATCGCTGATGGGGCTGAAAGCGATAATAGATCATCATCAGACGATTGCCGCTGATCACTTTACGGGAGATGTTCTCGTTAACGGTTTCCCACTGGATTTGACGCCAGTTTATCCAGGCATTCATCTTCAGAAAAACCTCCGCATACAATGCCGGTCCTGCTGCGCCGGGTGATGGGCCCGTCTTTTGGTGGGACCGGCGGTGATGTCGTCTGTTCGCTTAACACAAGAAAAAACGGATTTGGGACTTGTTTTATTGGAAAAGATGGGCTATACGTTTTCGCACACATGTGCATTTATTGCACATGTGTGCTAATTGTGTACC
>Ga0209742_10000130_pt1 | contig 42528 bp, 39 predicted proteins | sample DeeMarSeWOR38_10_FD_187462 | JGI IMG/M metagenome (GOLD analysis project Ga0209742, IMG submission 187462) | Marine sediment microbial communities from White Oak River estuary, North Carolina - WOR-3-8_10 (SPAdes) (version 2) | ecosystem: Environmental > Aquatic > Marine > Intertidal zone >...
ATCGTTCTGGGTATAGTCGGCGTCAATTTAATTGCATCGAACCTGATTGTCCCGGGTGATGACCCAGCTACCGTTAAAAATATTATAGAGAACGGACTGCTATTTCGTGTAGGAATTGCCACGGAAGTATTGATGTATGTACTTGTCGTGTTGTTATCCTTCGCGCTCTATGTAGCACTTAAAACGGTAAATAGAAACCTTGCTCTGCTGGCATTGCTTTGGAGGCTTGCCGAAGCCATCGTTGGCGGGGCCACCACTGTTGTCAGTGGTTTGATACCGTTACTGCTTATAAGCAGCGAAACACCGTTTCAGCCAGAACAGGTGCAATATCTGATCGGACTATTTCTTAACGTGCGTAGTGCAGGTCTAGATGTTGTTTTGATTTTTATTGGTATGGGTGGAACACTCTTTTTCTACCTGTTTTTCAAATCAAGATATATTCCCAGGCCATTAGCTGTCTGGGGGATGCTTACGTATATAGTTATGCTAGTACTCTCCTTCGTGAGCATTCTTGTTCCGAACATATCAGAATCAACCAAGCTGATTTTCTATGCGCCTGGCGGACTTTTTGAAATAGTGGTTGGACTCTGGCTTCTAGTTAAAGGCATTGATATCGAGCAATGGAAAAAATACAGTTAGACAAGAAACAAAAGGACTTAAACTGATTGATATGCATTTCCGCTAATGGCCGAAAGCGGACGCAACGCGTTATAAGTTCCCAAGAATTGTCTGATCGGCGCCCGCTTTCTTGAAAGCAGATTTATTTTCCTTCCACGATGCTGTAATCAGCAGCTTTTTCTGTTGTCTGTCCAGTTTCTTGATCTCCGCCTCGCGAACAGAGGCGTCGCTACGACAAGCGCACTGTTCGAACCATGCCAGTGAAACCGGGCGCCTGGCCCTGGTGTAGCGCGCTCCGCTCTTGGCCTCGTTGTGCTCGGTTACTCGACGCTGCAGGTCGGTGGTGATGCCAGTGTAGAGGCTGCCGTCGCCACAATAGAGCATGTAGACAAACCAGCCGTTTTCTTCAGTAGCCTCTGGTGCCACGCGTTACTCCCACTTGAAACTGATTGCACCCAGTAGCAGAAAAGCCACCGTCATCGCGAGCAGGGCAGTAATGTGCCCGGACAACTGTGCCAGGCTCGCACCGTCGATCATGATCGCGCGCGCCGCAGAGGTGACGTGGGTCAGCGGAAAGATCAAGGCCAACTTTTGTACCCACGTTGCCGTCCCCTCGAGCGAAAACCAGACGCCAGAGAGAAACATCATCGGCCAGCTGACGACGTTAAGTATACCGCCGGCAAATTCCTCGCTGGCGGTGCGCGAGGCAATCAACAGCCCGAGGCTGACCAGGCTGATCGCGCCCAGGGCAAATATCAGGAAAAGATTAAAGTAGGAGCCGAACATGGCGAAGTCGACAAAAAAATCAGTACCAAAATAGACGACCACGACAACCGACATGATCAGCAACATGCGCGAAGCGACCTGGGCGGTGAGGAACTCCACCGCGCTCAGTGGTGTTGCCTTGAGGCGCTTTAGCACGCCGTTTTTACGATAGCGCACCAGCACGTAACCCACGCCGAACAGGGCACTGAACATCATGTTCATGCCGATTACGCCCGGCAATAACCAGTCGACATAACGGATTTCGCCGCCGGTGACTTCCTGGCGCGTAAAGGCATTGCCAATAGTTCCCTTCAACACGCGTTCGAGCATGTAGCCCTTGGGCGAGGTGGTGTTGACCCAGTAGTGTTGTGTGTTGCGATCGAGCAGCATGTCGACCTGGTGACGTTCGACATTGGTGATCGCGCGAGCAAGATCATCGGTCTCGATAAACTGGATATAGTCTGTCTTTAGAAATTCCTGGCCCGCCGCCTGTTCGTTCCCGTTGTCCTGGTACAGGGCCACTTTATATACATCCATCGACTCACCGGAAAAGGCAATGGCGAATCCGCCGACGATCAGTACCGGAAACAGGATGTTCCACGCCAGTGCCGACCGGTCCCGAAGGAACTCCTTGTTACGGGCGATAAAGACCGCGAGTAACCGTTTAGGACTCATCGCGTAACTCCTTACCGGTGAGCTCAAGAAACAGGTCTTCCAGGGTGCGCTGCCGCACCTTCAGGTTCTTGAGTGAAACATGGCTGGCCATCAGCGCCTCGATCGCCGCATTCACATCGGATGTCAAAATCTCCACCGAGCCGTTCGCGCGTAATACCTCCATTCCCTTGCTATCAAAGTCTTCAGGGAGGTCAACCGCCGGCAACTGCACCACCACATCGTTAAAATGTTTCGCCAGCAGTGAGTCGGGCGTGCCCTCGGCGATGATCTTGCCGTGATCCATGATCAGGATCTCGTCACACAATTCGTAAGCCTCTTCCATATAGTGTGTCGTCAGCACCACGGTTTTTCCGCGCCCGCCAATCTCCCGGATCAGCTTCCAGAAATTGCGCCGCGCCTGCGGGTCGAGCCCGGTGGTCGGTTCATCCAGAAACACAATCTCCGGGTCATTGATCAGGGCGATGGCCAGCAATAGGCGCTGTCGTTGGCCGCCGGAAAGTCGCTTGGCGTCCCGATCCAGAAATTCCTGCAGCGAGCAGGCCTGTACCAGTTGTTCAATCGGTATCGAGCGCGGATACAGGTCGCGAAACATTTTCAGGGTTTCGTAAGCCGTAATGAAGTCGGGCAGGGCGGTAGATTGAAACATGATCCCGGCTTCCTGGCGAAAATCGGCGTCCAGCGGTTTGCCTTTATATAGTATGGTCCCGCTGCCGGGCTGCTTGATTCCCTCCAGCATTTCTACCGTGGTGGTCTTGCCGGCACCGTTGGGCCCGAGCAGGCCGACGCAACTGCCACGTTTAATGGCAAACGAAATCCCGTCGACCGCCCGGAGCTTGCCAAAGGATTTGCTCAGTTGCTCGATGCTTAAGAGGGGTGTGTCGTTGGGCATATTGGCATGTAACTATATTCTTTTCGGCTGAAAAACGCGTCGTGTCGGGCTGTAATCTTGCCCTGGGGATTAAGCCACAAAGTGTACTCGGTTTTTCCGGCAGGCGGCACAGAGACAAACTTGAGCGGCAGCTTGACGCAGGTCAAAGCAGGTCGCGATCAACATCAATATATTGCCGCAATAGCGAAAGTAACCTGTTCAGGATCTGGAGAGAAAGAGGTACGAACGTGTGGGAGGAGCATCAACCGGTCTTCGGTTACAGCATCGATGGCGATCGACATCTCAACATAACCAATCGCTGCACCCTGCAGTGTGATCACTGTCCGAAATACAGTGGGACCTGGCAATACGCGAGTCACAACCTGCGGCTTTTGCGTGAGCCGACGGTAAGTGAGCTGATTGACGCGGTAGGCAATCCAGCTGTCTGGAACGAAGTGGTGTTTTCCGGCTTCGGTGAACCAACATTGCGGCTCTACGATGTGCTCGAGGTTTCGCGCCGGGTGCACGAGCGTGGTGGTCGCGTCAGGCTGGAGACGGACGGGCTGGCCAATCTCTTCTTCGGTCGCGATATCACACCGGACCTGGAAGGCAATGTCGATACACTTGTAGTCGGACTGAAGGCGCACAATAGTGAGACCTACGAGCGCCTGTGCAAACCGAAGATGAGCAACGCCTACGAAGCAGTCGTCGATTTTGTCGAGCGGGCCCGGGACTTTGTGCCACAGGTGGTGGTGACGGCGATGAGTGACATCCCCGACGTCGACCTGGAAGCCTGCCGCGAACTTGCTCACCAGCTAAATGTCGGCTTCGCCCCTCGCGCGATCCGCCATTCCTGTTAGGATTCGGTAAGGGTCCAGACAGGAAACCGCAATGCCAGTCGCCAGTCATTGTGACTGGCCCGGTGGCAACAGCTATGAGCGAGTACAGATACTGTGATCAATTTGGCCTGGATAAACCGGCCCGCCGCGCACGTCTGGAGATGCTGGGCCTGTCCGATGCTGACCAGAAAATCGCCAGTGTCCTCAGCCGCAGCGTGATTGCGCCGCGGGTTGATGAGATCGTGCACCGGTTCTACGAGCATCTGTTCAAGTACCCGGCGTACAGCCAGATACTGAATCGCGGCTACGATGTCGGCAAGCTGCGCAAGACCCAGACCGTCTACATGCTCAGTCTCGGGCAGGACTTCGCCAGCGCCGAATACTTCGAGGAGCGTCTGCGGGTTGGTCTGGCGCATGCCAGGATCGGGTTGCCGCTCTACCTTTACGAATGCGCCTACAACACCTTGACCCAGCTGACACTGCACGCGGTGCCGGAAGAAATCCGTAGTGATCCCGGCCTACACGCCCAGTTGGTGTCGTTCCTGTTTCGTATCACCTCGCTCGATATGTCGCTGGCCATCGAGACCTACCACCTGGAAAAGATTAATGCCCTGGAAGAGACGCTGAGTACCCTGCAGCTTGAAGAAGAGGAACTGCGCTATAAAATTGCCACGGATTCGCTGACGGAGGTGGCAAGCCACAGCCAGGCGCTATCGGTGCTGGAGCAGGCGATTCGCCTGGCCAAGCGCACCAGCGAGCCGTTGTGTGTGTGCATGGTGGATCTGGACCACTTCAAACGCATCAATGACACCAACGGCCATCTCGTCGGCGATGCCGTGCTGCGCGATGTCGCAGCGCGCATGGAAGCGGCGGTCCGCAGTTTTGATACCATCGGGCGCTATGGTGGCGAAGAGTTTGTTATTATTCTGGAAAACACGCCACTTGAAACCGCGCACGAAGTCGCTGAGCGTGTGCGCAAGCGTGTTGGCGACAGCCCGATCAACGTTAGCGGTACCAGTGTCTCAGTAACCTTAAGCGCCGGCATCGCACAGTTGCGGCCCGGCGACACCATTGCCTCGATCATTGGGCGCGCCGACGTGGCGATGTACGAGGCCAAGAGCAGCGGCCGCGATCGAATCGTCATTGATGCAACCTCGGCCTGAACCGGAACGAGTTATAAATGAAACAAACCGTAAAATTTGATGCTGAACTGATACGCCGTTATGACAAGAGCGGGCCGCGTTATACCTCGTACCCGACCGCAGTGCAGTTTCATGAACAATTCAACGAAGCGCGCTATCGTGAGATTGCCGCGGCGACCAATACCGGTGCCGACGCGCGACCGTTGTCGTTGTACTTCCATTTGCCTTTCTGTAATACCGTTTGTTACTACTGTGGTTGTAACAAGATAGTGACCAAGGACCGCAGTCGCGCCGCGCCCTACCTGGAGCGTTTGCACCTGGAGATCGCGCTGCAGGGCGAGCTTTTCGATCGTCGCCGCAAGGTAACCCAGCTGCATTGGGGTGGCGGCACACCTACCTTTATCAGTCATGACGAGATGCGGGCGCTGATGGAACAAACACGCAAGCATTTCAATCTGTTCGAAGATGACACCGGCGAGTACTCCATTGAGGTGGACCCGCGTGAAGTGGGCCCGGGCACCCTGTCTTTGTTGCGAGAGCTGGGATTCAATCGCCTGAGCATGGGTGTGCAGGATTTCAATCCGGTCGTGCAGAAGGCGGTTAATCGAATCCAGCCAAAAGAACAGACCCTGGCGGTACTCAACGAGGCGCGTGAGCTGGGCTTCGGTTCGATTAACATGGATCTTATCTACGGCTTGCCGCACCAGTCGGTGAAGACGTTCACCGATACGCTGAAGCAGGTAATTGCCGCTGACCCGGATCGGCTGTCTGTTTTCAATTACGCCCACTTGCCGGAGATGTTCAAGCCGCAGCGGCGGATCAACGTGGAAGATCTGCCGAGCCCGGAAGAAAAGCTCAACATCCTGCAGACATCGATCGATATGTTGATCGATGCGGGCTATGTCTATATCGGCATGGATCACTTCGCCAAGCCAGACGACGAACTGGCCGTTGCTCAGCGTGAGGGAAGTCTCTACCGAAACTTTCAGGGCTACTCCACCCATGCCAGCTGCGACATGATCGGCATGGGTGTCACCGCCATTGGCAGTATCGGCAACAGCTTCAGCCAGAACGTGCGCGCCGAAGATGAGTATTACGCAGCGCTGGATCAACAGCGCCTGCCGCTGCTACGCGGCTACGAGCTGAATGCGGACGACCTGTTGCGACGCGAGGTGATATCCCAGCTCATCTGTCATTTTCGGCTCGAATTCAATGCGATCGAGCGTCAATTCGAAATCGACTTTGCCGACTATTTTGCTGCTGAGTTGGAGGCTCTGGTGCAGATGCAGGAAGACGGACTATTGACCATCAGTGATCGCAGTATCGACGTTTCGCCCGCCGGAATGTTGCTGATACGTAATATCTGCATGGTATTCGATGCTTATCTCAGCCAGCGTAAGCAGAGCTATTCCAAGGTGATATAACGCTCAGTTCCCGTTTGTATTGCCCGCCCACTTCGTAGGGTTGTTTCCCGTTTGTCCAACAAACAAATAATTAATGGACGTGTGGCCGCTTTCTTGGTGAAATATCCGGCCGGATTAGATTTATTCTTAACCGAAACTGACTTAACGGCATGAAAAAGACCGAGGGCGGAAAAGTTGTAAAACTCGAGAGCGTCAAGGCAGCCTGCCAGGACTGCTCCCTGCGTGAGTTGTGCCTGCCGCTTGGCCTGAGCGCCAACGACCTGTCTGCGCTCGACGCCGTGATAAAGCGTACGCGCAAGCTCAAGAAGGGCGAGTTTATTTATCAGATTGGTGAGACGCTGACGTCGCTCTACGCGATTCGTTCCGGAAGCGCCAAGACCTGTGAAATCGCCGCTACCGGTGAGGTTCAGATTACCGGGTTTCACCTGGCCGGCGAACTATTGGGCGTGGACGGAATTAGCGCCGATCGTCATCACTGTGACGCGGTGGCACTGGAATCGACCGAGGTCTGCGAGATCCCGTTCGATAAACTGGAGCAACTGGCGCACGACGTACCAGGCCTGCAGCACCAGCTGTTCAGAATCATGAGTCGAGAGATCGTCCACGACAGCGAGCTCTTGCTGATGCTGGGGAAGATGAATGCCGAAGAGCGTCTCGCCATTTGCCTGCTGAGTTTTTCCCACCGTTTCCAGGAGCTCGGCTATTCGGGCTCCGACTTCAAGTTGAGTATGTCCCGCCAGGACCTCGGCGATTACCTCGGCCTGGCGCTGGAAACTGTCAGCCGCCTGTTCTCGCGCTTTCAGGATGAAGGATTCCTGGCAGTCGATGGTAGACGTATCCAGATTCTTGATTCCGTTCGCCTCGCAGCGGTTGCCGGCACCGGCGCCATCCATATCCCGTCTCACAAATTCCAGAATTAGTGGTCAACCGCAGGCCTGCCTGTGAGTTGACAACCAAACCGGCTTCGCCTAGTTTCTGGGCCCCAACACAGCCGAAAAGTCCCCATGTCCCTATCCCGAGCCGATATCGAAAACCTGTTCGCCCAGCCCTTTAATGACCTGATGTTTCAGGCGCAGACAGTGCATCGTCAGCATTTTGACGCGAATGCGGTACAGGTCAGTACGCTGCTGTCGATCAAGACCGGCGGCTGTTCCGAGGATTGCGGCTATTGTTCCCAGTCAGCGCGTCACGACACCGGGCTCGAGCGCGAAGGTCTGTTGGCCGTGGACGAAGTGGTCGAGGCGGCGAAGGCAGCCAGGGCCAAGGGCGCCACCCGTTTCTGTATGGGCGCTGCCTGGCGCGGGCCGAAGGACAAGGATCTGCAGCCGGTACTGGAAATGGTCAAGGCCGTTCGTGGGCTGGGGCTTGAGACCTGCGCCACCCTGGGCATGCTCAAGGAAGGCCAGGCGCAGCAGCTGGCTGACGCCGGGCTCGATTACTACAACCACAATCTCGATACCGCGTCCGACTTCTACGGCGAGGTGATCGGCACCCATGGCCAGAATGATCGCCTGGATACGCTGGGCAAGGTTCGTGACGCTGGCATGAAGGTGTGTTGTGGCGGCATTGTCGGTATGGGTGAATCGCGCTCGCAGCGCGCCGGCCTGATTGCCGAGCTGGCAGCACTCAATCCGCAGCCCGAAAGCGTACCGATCAATCTACTGGTGAAAATACCAGGAACGCCGCTGGAAGATCAGCCTGCACTGGAACCACTTGAATTCGTTCGCACCATCGCGGTTGCGCGCATCGCCCTTCCAGGAAGTATCGTTAGATTGTCGGCCGGTCGGCAGGAGATGCCGGATTACCTGCAGGCACTGTGTTTCCTTGCCGGCGCCAATTCGATCTTCTATGGCGAGAAACTGTTGACCACCGGCAATCCCGAAACCGATCGCGACCTGGCGCTGTTCAAGGAGCTGGGCCTGAAAGTGATGCCGGTTGCGCATGCACATGCGGAGATGGAAGCCGAGGCCGCGCAGGCCTGAGAGTGGCTTTACGCTGCACCAAATTTGGTTTCCACCTCGATACCGATCTGTTTCAGGAACGGGGTCGGAAGCACACCGCCCGCACATACGATTACTGCATCATTCTGTAGCGAGTGCAGCTTTCCTTCCTGATCGATGTCAACGCGATCCGTGTGGATCGTTTTTACATTTGAAGTCAGCAAGACGTTTAATTTGCCTGCTTTCACCATAGCTTCAACACGCGTACGATTTTTTTCCTTGGCGCGCGAGAACGAAGGGCTGCGGTAGGAAAGGGTAACTGTCGTGCCGGGCTCCTCGGCGATACTGAATGCTGCCTCCAACGCGGCGTCACCGCCACCAACAACGAGCACGTGTTGATTGCGATACTGCTCGGCATCAATCAATCGATAGACAACCTTGTTCAATTCCTCGCCCGGGACGCCGAGCTTGCGTGGGGTGCCTCGTCGACCGATGGCAAGCAGTATGTTGCGTACGCGGTATTGCCCTTTATTGGTGGCGACGAGAAAGCCTTTTCCATCGCCTTCGATCGTTTCCATGCGCTCGCCGAAGTTTATTTTTATCCCGGCCTTTTTCTGTGCACCCTGCCAGAATGCAAGCAGGGCCTCTTTGGTTGTTTCGCGGAACCTGACCTTGCCAATGATGGGCAGCTGCGCGGGCTGGGTCATTACCAGTTTGCCCCTGGGAAAATGTGCCACGGTACCGCCGAGGCTATCCTGCTCAAGGGTAATGTAGCGCAAGCCTTTGTGTTTTGCGCCGAGTGATGCGGCGAATCCCGCCGGGCCGGCGCCGATCACGGCGACGTCATAGTCAAAGCCCTTGTCCTTGCGTTTGGCAATAACGTCCATCGCCTGTCGGCCTTGCTCGATCGCGTTTCGGATCAAACCCATACCACCCAGTTCGCCGGCAATAAAAATTCCCGGTACGTTGGTCTCGAAGTCGGGGCTGACATTGGGAATATCGACACCGCGCTTCTCGGTTCCGAATACCAGGGTAATGGCATCATGTGGACAGGCTTTGGCGCAGGCGCCATGGCCGATACAGTGAGTCGGATTAATCAGCGCTGCTTTACGACGCACCAGCCCAAGTACATCTCCCTCCGGGCAGGCGGTGACACAGGAACCCGAGCCCAGGCATTTGCTCGGGTCGATGACCGGGTGTAACGAGGCGGGTTCTGTCAGGCCCGATGCGCTCGCCCTGGCGACCGCCTCCCGGTTTTTTTGATCACCGCGTTTGTGTAGCCAGATATACAGCACAACGACGAGCAGGCACAAAACGGCGAATACAAGGTAACTGTGGAACTCGGTCATCGGCGACTCATTATTAATCGTTGTTGATACGCAAACGCGCTACTTACTCTATTCTGGTAGGTGCAAATTGATTTAGCCCTGTTAATAGTCGGGTCATTCACTCCATTGGTCCGCTCGCTACTGTCAATACTCAAATTGAGGGCTATTGTTCATTTCATTCTTGCTGTTCTCTAAAGAAAGCAATAGAGCGAGTCGGTTTCGTGCCTGCCTAAACATAATTATTAGAAAGATAACGCGCTGTTTGATTGTCCGCTGATGTCCGGGGGTGCGAAGAACTGGGAGGAGCTTTGCAAAATTCGATAGCCAATTCTGCCGAACAGGCGGCGCCTTCTGTTCGTACACCCGGAACCGCACAATCCAGGCCCAAACCCGAGACTGCACCTAAAAGTCGTGAAGGCCTGTATCTGCTGCTGATCGCACTGCTGTGTTTTGGCGCCTGGTACATTGATCGCTTTAGGCTCTACAAGCCCGGGTCTGATGTTGGTTACTACCTGGGACTGGTCGGCGCCAGCATGATGGTGGTGCTGTTGTTGTACCCGATACGCAAGCGCATTCGCTTTATGCGCTCGTGGTTTCCGATTCGGTACTGGTTCCGCTTGCACATGTTGCTCGGGGTCGTTGGACCAGTACTGGTCCTGTATCACTCCAACTTCAAATTTACCTCGGTTACCGGCGGCGTCGCCCTGATTTGCATGCTGGCGGTTTTTGGTAGCGGCCTGATCGGCCGCATCATCTATACGCGCATCCACAAGGGCTTGTACGGGCGCCGATTGGAGTTCGAGGACACCAAGTCGCGCCTTGGTATGACCGAGGAAGAAATTCACTCAAAATTCCATTTCGCGCCACTGATCGAAAAACGGCTGACCAATTTTGAACAGAAAGTACTTGCCGACGATGCAGCACGAACCGGCAACATTCTCTTTCTGCCAATGCTCAGTCTTTGGCAGATCTGGATCTATCGTCAGGCGACGAAAGATTTGCGTCGTCTGTTAAAAACGGTTGGTCGTGAAAAGCAGTGGCCACGCCGCAAAATCCGCCAACGTATTCGATATGGCAAACGCATCATTCGGCAATACCTGGAGTCCGTCCGCAGTGTCGCAAGCTTCCACGCCTTTGAAAGGCTGTTTTCGCTCTGGCATGTCCTGCACGTGCCCTTGCTTTTTCTCCTGATCCTCGCAGCCGTAATCCACGTGCTGGCAGTACATATGTACTGATGGCCGATGCGATGCGATTGCCTGAACCAGGGATTACTTCGTCGGCTGCTGCTAGGCGCTGTATTGATGCTAATGACTGGTGTGTTATCGGCCGGCCCGCTTGATGTCATGGTCAACCCCGGTGACCTGTCAAAGGACCATGCCAGCCTCGAAAAAGACTGTAAGAGCTGTCACAAGCCTTTTAATAAAGACAAGCAAAACGAAATGTGTATGAGCTGTCACGACCATCGTGATATTGCTTCTGATGTGAATAGTCGCACCGGTTACCACGGACGTATTCGCGATCAGGAATGCCGAACGTGTCATACCGAGCATAAGGGGAAATCTGCGAAGATTGTTCATATTAACAATCGTACTTTCGATCACGCGAAAACTGATTTTAAACTGGTTGGTAAGCACCGTAGCAGTTCGGTCGAGTGCAAGCAGTGTCACCAACCGTCAAAGAAATATCGCGACGCGCCATCTGACTGCTTCAGCTGCCACCGCAAGGATGACACCCACAAGGGTTCACTGGGCAAGGACTGTGGCTCGTGTCACATCGCGGATGACTGGAAGAAGGTGCGTTTCGATCATAGCAAAACCAAATATCCTCTCGTCGGCAAACATCTGGATGTGAAGTGCAGCGCCTGTCACAAGAACGCAGATCACAAGAATACGCCGACAACCTGCATCGCCTGTCACCGCCGTGACGACGAACATCGCGGCAAATTCGGCAGTGAGTGCAAGACCTGCCATACGCCCAAAGACTGGAGCATAAATCTGTTCAATCACGGTCGGTCAACGCGTTATCCGTTGCGCGGTAAACACAAGACCATCGCCTGTAAAACCTGCCATACCGGAAATCTTTACAAGCAAAAACTGCAAACCCGGTGCATCGCCTGTCATCGAACAGATGACGTGCACAAAGGCCAGGAGGGCAATGAGTGCCAGCAATGTCACAACGAGACCCGGTGGACAAGCGCCCGTTTCGATCATGGTCTCGTCGCGTTCCCGCTGTTGGGCAAGCACATCAAGGTCAAGTGCAAGGATTGCCATCCGAAGTCGACATTCAAGGATGCTCCGGTTGAATGCTACGCCTGTCACAAAAAGGACGACGAACACAAGGGGCGCCTGGGCACACAGTGTGAGCAGTGCCACAACGCAAGAAGCTGGCGCTACTGGTCGTTTGACCACAATCGCCAGACCGGTTTTCTGCTGATGGGTGGGCATAAGGGATTGCGTTGCGAAGCCTGTCACACCCAACCAACTGGCAAGAGCGCCAGTATTTCATCAAGGTGCAACAGCTGTCATGACGACGACGATATCCACAATGGTCAGTTCGGTGATCATTGTGAACGTTGCCATGTCACATCGGATTTTAAAAAAATCAAAACTATTCCGGGTCTGCACTAGGGCAGACAAAGGTGGAACTTATGGATCGTTTGGCAAAACTAACGTCAACACTTTGTGCGCGGGTCGTGCTTGTATCCGTAGTGATGCTCGGTATAAGCAGCGGGGCACAGGCAGACGAGACGTTGAGAAATACTGCCGGCCTAAAGGCGCAGGAACTCCATTCCATCATGTTGGCGGCAACCAGCAGCAAGACCACTACCAGCAAGCCAAAACCTAAATCGCAAAAACCTCGAGCTGATGATTTCGATCATCTTCTCACCGGCTTTTCACTCTTCGGTTCACACCTGCGCGTCGAATGTGAATCCTGTCACATCAGGGGAATATTCCGCGGCACACCCACTACCTGCGAAGGCTGTCATGGGCACCCGGGATCAATCGCCTCCACGTTCAAGCCGTTAAACCACGTTCGTACGACGCTGCCATGTGATTTCTGTCACAACAGTGTTGTCTGGGCCGGTGCGCGCTTTGATCATGTCACGGTCTTGCCGGGCAGTTGTGTCCAGTGCCACAACGGATCGATTGCCGATGCCAAACCGACCACCGGGCACCCGGTAACAAACGAGTCGTGTGAGTCGTGCCATTCCGTAGGCGGTTCCTGGTTCCCGGCCAAATTCCGTCATATCGGAGTTGCGCCCGGTACCTGCAATACCTGTCATGGTGTCACGGCCACCGGCAAGCCGAGCGGCCACCAGGTGACGAGCGAATCCTGCGATGCCTGTCATTCGACGACGGCCTGGCTACCCGCGACCGATTTTGATCATACATCGGTAGTGACAGGTACTTGTCTGAATTGTCACGGAACGACGTCTACGGGCAAACCGAGCGGCCATATCCCTGCGACGATGTCCTGTGACGCATGTCACAACACAAATACCTTCACGAATTCGACGATGAGAAATCATTCAACGACTCAGGGTGTTATCCCTGGCGGCTGTCTCCTTTGTCACAACGGTGCATACCGATCCCAGGGCGCGCGAGGCCTGCCGAGCGAGCATAGCCCGTCAACCGTTACCACCTGTGACGGTTCTGGTTGTCACACAACCAGTACCTGGGACAGATAAAGTGATTCGATTACCTGGAAGTTTGCCCGCAGTTCCGAAGGTTGTTTTTTCTTCCGCTGGCGCGAGCGCGGAGGAAATGCAAGGCAACAAAAGTATCTTTTTCGCTCTGAGACATTGGCCCGAACTGCTAGTGCGGAGATCTGAGAGCAAGCACTGCGAATTCGACCAATAGACTGATCAATGAGAAAAAGTAGACGCGTATTGTTTGGGCGGAAGCCAATCAGACTGGTATCAGTAATTCTGTGGCTCGCGATGTCAGTATTGCCATCTGTGGCCCAGGCCCAGGCGCTGGAAGAGGTGTCGGTCAAGCGTCTGGCGGACACAGCCAAAATCCGTGTGCGCTTCAGTGCGCCGGTCCAGGTAAAGCGCTTCTTTCCCGAGAGGTCCGGCGAGATACTGTACATATCAATTCGCTTGACCCAGTTAGGCGATCCGGACGACGTTGCGCGCCGTCAGCGGATTTCCAGTATCGACCGGTTAGGCGGCGATCTTCCGCTTAACGATGTAACCTTTGAGCCTAATACTGCCGAGGGCGACCGCATTATTTTGCGATTCAGCCGCACCATGAGCTACAAACTTCAACGCGGTCGTGATGGTCGCAGTATCGTCATATTGGTTCCCATTGAAAAGAAAGCATCGGAACCAACAGGCGCCGTAAATGAAAGTTTTCCGTACGTGGTGAATCTGGATTCGAAGCGAACACCAATTTCCAGTGTAAAACTTCTCCCGGTAGATACGGATAACTTCCGCGTGTATGTCTCCCAATATAAAAAAGACAATTCGCTCTGGTATCGCCTGCGTCTTGGATTTTTCCCAAACAAGAATGCCGCGCTGGAAGCGGTAGAGCGGGTGCGCCTTGTCTACCCGAAGGCATGGGTGACACGTGTCTCGCAGGCGGAGCGTGTCGCCTCTCGCAAACTGGTCGTCACGACACAGGCGCCGGCCGCGACGCCGCCGGGCAAGGATGCGGAGCTGGAGCAGCAGATGAAAACCGGGCGACAGGCGCTGATTCGCGGTGACAACAAAACCGCCATTACCATTTTCAATAAATTATCCCGCTCCGGCGACAGTCGATACAACCGGGACGCATTGGAGTTACTCGGGCTTTCTTACGAGCGTGAGGGTGATCGGAAGCGAGCCAGCAAAATCTATCAGCAATATATCCGGACCTATCCCAGGGGCGACGCCACCACGCGGGTGAAACAGCGACTGGCCAACCTGTCACGATTTGGCGAGCGCGAGCCGTTGCGCGCCGCCAAGCCTGCCCGCAAGCCCGGCGATCTGGAGTATTACGGGACCTGGTCGCAGCGATGGTATACCGGCACGACATCTACCGACGGCAGTAGCAGCGTCGATCAATCTGCATTGCTGTCCAACCTGTATGTGAATGCCCGGTTCAGCAGCGACAACGTAAAATACCGGGCAAACCTCAACGTCGACCACACCCTGGACTCGATAAGCGACACGGCAACCAAGGGTGACGTTCGGCATGCGTTTGTTGAGGCGAAAGCCAAATCCAAACGGTATGAGGCGAAGCTTGGACGTCAGTCCGGCAGCGCGCGTGGTATCCTGGCGCGCTTTGATGGAGTTATTGGCGGCTTCAATCTCTATCGTGACTGGCACCTGTATCTTGCCTCCGGTGCACCGGTTGACACCGTCGCACCAGATTCGGAGCGTCGGTTTCAGGGTGTCAGTGTCGACACACGCATTCCCTCAAACGATCTGTCACTGACAGTATTCAACATGGACGCGACAATTGATGGTGAGCCGGATCGCAAAGCGATTGGGATGGAAGGGCGTTTCTCCACCAGCGACATTTCCAGTTTTGGGCTGCTGGACTACGATACCTATTTCAACGATCTGAATATCCTGCTGTTGCAATCCAACTGGAAGGGCAGCAAAGATCTCACTTATAACCTGCTGGTCGACTATCGCAAGTCACCATTGATGCAGCTCAGCAACGCGTTGCTGGCGCCGGTCAACGGCGTTACCTATGAATCAATCGCAGCACTGCGCGCAGCGCAGCCGGGTGTGGATGTCTACCAGGTCGCGAAGGACCGTACTGCCACGTCACGGCTGGTCTCCGGTGGTATTACCAGGGCGCTTAGCAAACGGGTGCAGTTGAGTGGTGACATCAGTATGAGTGAAGTCAGCGGGGTACCGGCGAGCGAGGGACAGGCGGCAGTGCCGGGGACCGGACTGCTTACAACCGTGTCCGGCCGGATTATTGCCAGTGACTGGTTGGCGAAGAACAGCGTTAGCGTCGCAGGCGTTTCGTTGGTCGACGCCAGTACCTACAACGCGCTGTCAATGTTTGTAACCGAACGCGCCACATTCAAGCGAGACTGGCGTATTGAGGCGAATGTGAGTGTATATCTGGTTAACAATGATATCGGCACATCACAGGTCAGGCTGACACCGGCGCTGAGAACTGAATACCGACGCAAGAAAGTGACTTTTGAATTTGAGCTGGGTCAGGAAGTCGTCGACAACAGCGGTACCCTGGTAAGTAGTACCGATCGCACTTTTGTCATGCTGGGTTATCGCTACGACTTCTAGCGGTGGCGGTTGCGGGCGGGACGGTCAATCCGTGCACGGCGGCACATCGAGAATCTCAAACTCCATGGTTTCGAGATCGCCCATCACGTAGGTGGCTTTGGCGCTGACGCCACCGACGGTACCAGGATCCAGCAAGACCGTTTCGGTTCCCTTGACGTTGGCCACCCGATCAACGTGGGCACGATGTTCGTGGCCATTGCACACCAGGTCGTAGTCCCCGGTCGCAGCCATTGCTTTGGCATAATGCGGGTAATGCACCAGGAAGATCCGCTTGCCGTGCAATTCAAGGCTGGCGTCCTGGCCGTGGTAGGTTACCTGGCTCCCGGAGCGGCTGCAGAGTCGGCACAGGGCGGCAATGTCCCCCATGTTGTTGCCATGGATCACGTGGATTGGAAGGCCGAAGGGTTGTGCCGCGTGCAGTGTGGACGGCGCCACCAGGTCGCCACAATGAAGTACTATCTCGGCGCCGCGCGCCTTGGCGTCCTCAACGGCAGCGGCGAGGTGGGCGCGCCGGTCGTGGCTGTCGGAAACGATGCAGACTTTCATGGAGCGCGATTCTATCCACTTCGTCGGTGTCGGTCGAATATCTCATTTTCACGCTTCGCGATGCGATGCGGTGCGTGCGCCCGGACGCTGTTGCTGCCGAATCCGGACATGGCTACACTGTCGCGAAACCCGGTTCAGTCCGCTGCGCCATGCGCATCTTTCGCATGGGTTGCGATAGACGATATGCCGCACAATTAAAATCAGAGCGACAAGCGGCCCGTGTACTCAACACCTGGATATAAGGAAAGCAAAATGCTATCGATATTTGGCAAGAAGCTGGCGCTTGGATTCCTGATTTCACTGGCGCTAGTGAATCCTGCATTCGCTGCACAAAAGGTTTATCGGCTGAAGCTGGCGGAGACCTGGCCGCCCAATTTCCCGATTTTTGGCGAGGCGGTTCAGAGCATGGCGGACATGGCAGACAAGATGTCCAACGGCCGTCTCAAGATCACAATAGATTCCAAGAACAAGCACAAGGCACCGCTCGGCATTTTCGATATGGTGCGCTCCGGTCAGTACGACATGGGCCACTCAGCCTCGTATTACTGGAAGGGAAAAATTCTCGAGTCGATCTATTTCACTACCATGCCGTTTGGCATGACGGCGCCGGAACAGTATGGCTGGTTCTACTACGGCGGCGGGATGCAGCTGATGGACAAGCTCTACAGCAAGTACGGCGTGCTGTCCTTCCCGGGTGGCAACACCGGCAACCAGATGGGCGGCTGGTTCCAGAAAGAGATCAAGAGCGTCAACGACCTCCAGGGACTGAAAATGCGTATCCCCGGTTTTGCCGGTGAAGTGCTTGCCCGGGTCGGCGCCAAGCCCACCAACATTCCCGCGGGTGAGCTCTATACGGCGCTGGAACGCCGGACCATTGACGCGCTTGAATGGGTGGGTCCGTCACTCGATCTGCGCATGGGTTTTCACAAGATCGCTCCTTATTACTACACCGGCTGGCATGAGCCCGGTGCCGAATTGCAGTTTCTGGTAAACAAGCGCAAGTGGGATCGCTTGCCGCCGGATCTGCAGGAAATCCTGCGCGTATCCATGCGTGTTGCGGCGTACGACATGTACATCCATACCTATCATGCCAGCGCGATGAACTGGGCGACAATGAAAACCCAGTATCCCAACATCAAGGTGCGCACATTCCCTGATTCAGTCATGCGCGCGCTACGCAAGGCCAACAGCGAGCTGTTGGCTGAGCAGGCGAAAAGCAGTGCACTGGCAAAAGAGATCCAGGCGTCACAGGCAGGCTATATGAAAAAGGCGCGGGTCTGGACCGAAATCTCCGACAAGGCTTACCTGGACAGTCTTGGCGGAAAATAACGTCATCATCTAACCGGCCGACAGTCCTTGGGCTGTCGGCTCTTTTTTTGTAGTTCTTAATATGTCGATCCAAAAAATAGAGACCGCGATCAACCGTACCTCCGAGTTCCTCGGCAAGGTGGCGGCTGTGCTCTTTTTGCTGCTTCTGTTAAACGTCTTTTTTGACGTCGTCATGCGCTATCTCTTCAACGATGTTTCCATTGGTATGCAGGAGCTCGAATGGCATTTGTATGCCACCATCTTTCTGCTGGGCGTGCCCTACACGTTGCTCAAGGATGGCCATGTCCGTGTCGACATTATTTATGAGCGACTGAGTGAAACGCGCCAGGCCTGGATCGATCTGGCCGGTTCATTGGTATTTCTACTTCCGTTTGTGTTGCTGGTTGCCTGGTATGGCGTGGGCTTTACCATGGAATCGTTTGAACTGGGCGAGCGTTCCGGCGACCCCGGTGGACTGCCCTATCGATGGATCATCAAGGGCGTGATCCCGTTTGCCTTCTTCACTATGGCAATCAGTGGTGTCGGCCTGGTTCTCAAGTCAGTCAGTACCTTGCGTACGGCAACGGGGCGAGTCCAGTGATCGGCATTATCATGTTCTTCGTGGCGTTGCTGATGCTACTGTTCGGTTTTCCGGTAGCATTTACCTTTGGCGGCATCGCCTTGTTGTTCGGTGTTTTTGCCGATGGCCCGGAACTGTTCGCCTTCATGCCCTACCGCATCCAGAGCATCATGGAGAATTCGGTGTTGATGGCGGTGCCGCTGTTTGTCTTCATGGGGATCGTACTGAAGGAGACCCGGCTCGCCGAAGCGTTGCTGGAATCGATGGGCAAGCTGTTTGGCAGTGTCCGTGGCGGTCTCGCCATCTCGACCATACTGGTAGGCGGGTTGCTGGCGGCATCGACCGGGGTGGTTGGTGCGTCAGTCGTCGCCATGGGCGTCATTTCGTTGCCGGTAATGCTCAAGTACCGTTACAGCAAGACGCTGGCCAGCGGCACCATCTGTGCCTCGGGTACCCTGGGCCAGATCATTCCTCCGTCTATCGTCCTGATCATTCTTGGTGATGTTATGGGGGTACCGGTAGGCGACCTGTTCCAGGCAGCCCTCGGTCCGGGTCTGGTTCTGATTGCCGGTTACGTCCTTTATATCTTTATCTATGCCCACCTGGAAAAAGAAGTGGCGCCGGCAATACCGGCCGTTACAGATGAGCCCAAGCTCAAACAGACGCTAGATGCCCTGGTCACTATCTTGCCGCCACTGGTGCTGGTGCTGGTGGTGCTCGGCTCTATCTTTGCGGGTATCGCAACGCCGACCGAGTCCTCTGCGCTGGGTGGTGTCGGCGCCATTGTTCTTGCCCTGTTCTACAAAAAATTCAGCTGGAAGATGGTATACGACTCGGCGCAGGAGACGGTGAAGGTGACCGCGATGGTTTTCGCCATTCTGCTCGGCGCCACCGCGTTTTCCATGGCGTTCACCTACACCGGCGGTGATGTCATTGTTGAAGAATTGCTGTTGCAGTTGCCCGGCGAGAAATACGGCTTTCTGATTTTCTCCATGCTGGTGATTATGGCATTGGGGTTCTTCATCGATTTCGTCGAGATCTCGTTCATCATCGTGCCCATGCTGGCGCCGGTTGCCGATGCATTGGGTATCGCACCACTGTGGTTTGCGATTCTTATTGCCATGAACCTGCAAACCTCGTTCATGACACCGCCGTTTGGATTCAGCCTGTTCTATCTCAAAGGCGTCGCGCCGCCGGAGGTCCGAACCTTGGATATCTATCGCGGGGTAACCCCGTTTATCGTGATCCAGGTGCTGGCAGTAATATCACTGCTCGCCTTTCCTGGCCTGTACGGGCTTGAGTAACAACTAGCCGGAGCACATAAAAAGAAAAAGGCCGCCCGGAAATCGGGCGGCCTTTTTTGTTGCGACTGAATTGTGTTGTTACAGCAGTGGCACAATCAGCAGGGCAACGATGTTGATGATCTTGATCATCGGGTTGACTGCCGGACCGGCAGTATCCTTGTAAGGATCACCAACCGTGTCACCGGTAACCGCGGCCTTGTGAGCCTCGGAACCCTTGCCGCCAAAGTTGCCATCCTCGATGTACTTCTTGGCGTTATCCCAGGCGCCACCACCGGTGGTCATGGAAATAGCGACGAAGATACCGGTAATGATGGAACCTACGAGCATACCGCCGAGCGCCTCCGGGCCAAGGATGAATCCGACCAGGATTGGTGCCAGCACCGGCAACAGGGACGGAATGATCATTTCCTTGATCGCGGCAACTGTAAGCAGGTCGACCGCCCGGGAGTAATCGGGCTTGGCCTTGCCGGTCATGATGCCCTTGATCTCCTTGAACTGGCGACGGACCTCGATGACGACGGAGCCCGCGGCACGACCAACAGCTTCCATGCCCATGGCAGCGAAGAGGTAGGGGATCATGCCGCCGATGAACAGACCGATAATCACGTTCGGTTCAGACAGGGTAAAGACCAGGTCTTCCACCGGGCGATTCAGGTGTTCGGACAGGGCATGCGTGTAGTCCGTAAACAGCACCAACGCGGCAAGACCGGCTGAACCGATGGCGTAACCCTTGGTAACGGCCTTGGTGGTGTTACCGACTGCGTCGAGCGGGTCGGTGACATCACGTACCTTTTTCGGCAGACCGGCCATTTCGGCAATACCGCCGGCGTTATCGGTAACCGGACCGTAGGCGTCAAGTGCCACGATGATGCCGGTCATGGACAGCATGCTGGTGGCGGCAATGGCAATACCGTAGAGGCCGGCGAAGTGATACGAACCCCAGATCGCCGCGCAGACCGCAAGTACCGGTGCGGCAGTGGATTTCATCGACAAACCGAGACCGGCAATGACGTTGGTGCCGTGTCCGGTTTCTGATGCTGCCGCAATTTTGCGTACCGGGCTGTACTCTGTGGCAGTGTAGTACTCGGTGATCAATACCATGACGCCGGTCAGCGCAAGACCCACCAGTGCTGCATAGTAAAGATTATTGACGCTGTAACTACCGTTACCAACCATCAGTTCCTTGGTAATAAAGTAGAACGCGACCGCAGCGAGAACACCGGCAACAATCAGGCCGCGATACAGGGCGTTCATGATCTTGCCACCTTCATTGGCGCTGACGAACCAGCTACCGATGATCGACGCGATAATGGAAGCACCACCCAGCGCCAGCGGGTACAGCACCGCGTTCTCAAAGCCGGTCAGCAGCAGGCCACCCAGAATCATGGTTGCAATGATCGTCACTGCGTAGGTTTCAAACAGATCAGCGGCCATACCGGCGCAGTCACCGACGTTGTCGCCGACGTTATCGGCAATTACGGCCGGGTTACGCGGATCGTCTTCCGGGATACCGGCCTCGACCTTGCCTACCAGGTCGGCACCGACGTCAGCACCCTTGGTGAAGATACCGCCACCGAGTCGGGCGAAGATTGAGATCAGCGAACCGCCAAAAGCCAGACCAACAAGCGGCGGTACGATATCGGTTACCGGGGTACCGGCAGGCGCGTTCCATTGCAGGAAGGCGAAATAGCCGGCGACGCCCAGCAGGCCCAGGCCAACGACCAGCAGACCGGTAATGGAACCGGCGCGGAACGCGACCTTGAGACCGGCGTTGATGCCGTCGCGTGCGGCCTCGGCGGTGCGGACATTGGCGCGCACGGACACGTGCATGCCAATGTAGCCGGCAGCGCCGGACAGGACTGCGCCGATCAGGAAACCGATCGCGGTTTTGCCATCAAGTCCAAGCCAGATGATGACGAATAGTGCCGCACCGACCATACCAATGGTCATGTACTGACGATTCAAATAGGCCGACGCTCCCTCCTGAATCGCGGCGGCGATTTCCTGCATTTTCTTATTGCCGGAAGGTAGCGCGACGATCCATCGGATCGACACTATGCCATAAACAATGGCCAGTGCCGCGCAACCTAGGGCGAACATTAAGCTCTGGGACATGCTGCTCTCTCCGTAGTGGTTATGATTTAACTGGTCTATTACCAGTCGTTATTTTTTCGGCATTGATCTGCCGCATTTCTTGTTAGCAGAACGACCCCGATGATGACTCACCGGGGTCGCAACCTGACTACAAATCAAACTTCTTGAGTTTCTTCGGCACCGCCACATTCTTGAGTCTCACGTATTGCGGCATGCCGTTCTTGTAAGGAGGATAGTCTTCACCCTTGATCAGTGGCTCGAGGTAAGTGCGGCATTTCTTGGTAATGCCATAGCCATCAGGGGTGATGAAATCCGCGGGCATCATTTTTTCAACGTTGGCGACCTTGTTCAGCGGTGCCATGCCGACCTTCCATTTAAACGGCTTGTTGGAAGTGCGTACTACCGTCGGCATAACCGAGTTGTGGCCCTTGAGTGCGTACTGTACCGCCGCTTTGCCCATGGCGTAGGCCATGTCGACATCGGTCTTGGAGGCGATGTGGCGTGCAGCCCGTTGCAGGTAATCGGCTACGGCCCAGTGATTCTTCAGCTTGAGCTCGTTCTGAATCATGCCGGCAATCACGGTAGCCGCGCCGCCCAGCTGGGCATGACCAAAGGCATCCTTGAGACCGGTGTCAGCCAGGAAGCGTCCATCTGGCCAATGTACACCTTCGGAAACCACAACCGTGCAGTAGCCGTGCTTCTTCACCATCTCGTCAACGCGGGCGAGGAATTTCTTCTGATCGAATTCTACTTCCGGGAACAGTATGATAGTCGGGATCGGCGTATCGTCGGTTGACGCGAGGCCACCCGCGGCAGCTATCCAGCCGGCATGACGGCCCATCACTTCAACGATGAACACCTTGGTCGAGGTCTTTGCCATCGAGGCAACATCGAAGCTGGCCTCGCGAGTCGAGACCGCAATGTATTTGGCAACCGAGCCGAAACCGGGGCAGTTGTCGGTGATCGGCAGATCATTGTCGACGGTCTTCGGTACGTGAACGGCCTTGATCGGGTAGCCCATGGACTCAGAAAGCTGGGAAACCTTGAGGCAGGTGTCGGCCGAATCGCCGCCACCGTTGTAGAAAAAATAGCCGATATTGTGGGCCTTGAAGACCTCGATCAGGCGCTCGTATTCGCGGCGGTTGTCTTCGAGGCTTTTCAGCTTGTAGCGGCAGGAGCCGAATGCACCGGAAGGCGTATGGCGCAGCGCCTTGATCGAGCCGGCAGATTCCTTGCTGGTATCAATCAGGTCTTCGGTCAGGGCACCAATGATGCCATTGCGACCGGCGTAGACTTTGCCTATTTTGGTTTTGTTCTTGCGCGCCTCTTCAATGACACCGGCTGCCGACGCATTGATAACCGCGGTAACGCCGCCCGACTGCGCGTAGAACGCATTCATCGGCGGTGCTTTTTTGGCGCGAGTCGCCGGACTGCGCTTGGCTGCCTTCTTCTTGGCAGTTTTCTTTTTAGCGACTTTTTTCTTGGCTTTCTTTGGCATGAGTTTTCACTCTCCTGAAAAACGTTGTGTGTTTATTAAAACGGTTAAATGGGAATTTTTGCTGGAATCGGACTAGTGGTCTTTCCTGGTCTCTTGGCCGGCCTGTGCCTGCAGGGCGGTAGTGACGAACTGGGTACCGCGTCCGGTCCGGAAAAACGCCGGAATCTCGATCAAATCATGCACCGAAGGATCCGCTGGGATCTCGGCGTTTGCCAGCCGCAGTTCGATCTCCTTGCCATAGCGTCCGTTGATCGATTTCTGCACGATTTTTGTTTTGTCGTCAGTAAAAACCGGAATCTTTGTCATGATGCCGCCGTCGGTCCGGGTAGCGGTTTCGGGGGCTTTACTGCCGTTGACAGGTCGATGTGCCCCCGCTTGAGGGGCGGTAGATTAGCGCAAATTCCGGCTGCGTTCACCGGAAAGATTCAATTCGCCGATAGGTGGTATTTATAACCAGTAGAAAAAGCGTTGACGCCAGCCCGGGCGAACGGTAATTTTACCCGCTCTTCAGGCCAGAATCTGGCTGAAAATAAGCAAAAAACCGATTCCAACCATTTATAGCGAGAATAACAGATGAGAATCGTACTACTAGGAGCGCCGGGTTCCGGCAAAGGTACGCAAGCCAAACAGCTGGTTGAGAAGTACAGCATTCCGCAGATATCCACAGGCGACCTGTTGCGGGCCGCAGTCGCCGCGGGCACCGATCTGGGTAAGCGCGCGAAGCAAGCGATGGATGCTGGTCAGCTGGTCACCGACGACGTCGTGCTGGGCATGATTCAGGAACGCCTGAACGAGCCCGACGCCAAAAACGGTTTTATCCTCGACGGGTTCCCCCGCAACATTCCCCAGGCCCAGGCGCTGGATGCCATGCTGGCACGTGTTGGCCAGCCGCTGCAGCTGTCACTGCTGGTGGATGTCGATACCGAGGTGCTGATGAAACGCATCACCGGGCGCCGTACCTGTGGCTCCTGTGGCGCGATTTACAATATCTATTTTTCCCCGCCCAAAGAGCCGGGCAAGTGCGACAAGTGTGGTGGTGTCCTCCAGCATCGCTCGGATGATAACGAAACTACCGTTCGCAGCCGCCTGCAAGTCTACGAACAACAGACCGCTCCACTGGTGTCTTATTACAAGGCGCAGGGCAAGTTACGGACAGTCAAGGGTGTCGGTGGCATAAACGATATCTTCAATAATATCTGCGACGTCATCGAGGCCCAGATTCGGCCGCTGGCAAAGGCAATGAGCGCCGCCGAAGCGGCAGAAGCTGTGAGCAAGACCGCCGCGGCCAAGCCGGCTGCTGCCCCGGCTGCCAAGCCTGAAGCCAAGAAGAAAGCTGCCAAGAAGGCCGCGAAAAAGAAGGCGACCAAGAAGAAAGCTGCCAAGAAGGCCGCTAAAAAGAAGGCTGCGAAGAAGAAAGTGGCCAAGAAGAAGGTCGCAAAGAAAAAAGTTGCCAAGAAGAAGGCTGCGAAGAAGAAAGTGGCCAAGAAGAAGGTCGCAAAGAAAAAAGTTGCCAAGAAGAAAGCCAAGAAGAAGGTAGCGAAGAAGGGTAAGAAAAAGGCTGCCAAGAAGAAGGCCAAGAAGAAGGCCAAGAAGAAAGCCGTAAAGAAAAAGGCTGCCAAGAAGAGTAAGAAGAAAGCCGCGAAAAAGAAGACCAAGAAAAAGGCTAAGAAGAAGAAATCCAGATAGCCCTTTAGCATTATCAGGGTTTTTCAAAGGTCCGGCTTGCCGGACCTTTTTTATTCTGGTGCCCGAGTTGCGTTGGTGCCAGCCGGGACCGGGGCGAATTGGTGAAAAACCACGCTTGGTGTAAAGTCCTTTACCCCTGAATAAGTTACGAGAAAACCGTTGTCAGAATTCAGAAACCATCGCGGCCAGTTCCCGGGCGTTCGTATGCGTCGTATGCGCCGCGACAACTTTTCCCGGCGACTGATGCGCGAAACGCGCCTTAGCGCGGATGATCTGATTCAGCCGATATTTGTCCTCGACGGCGAGGGACTGGCACAGAACGTGGCCTCCATGCCGGGGATAGAGCGAGTCAGTATTGATCTGCTGCTGAAGCAGGCAGAACGCCTGCTGGAGCTCGGCGTGCCGGCAATCGCGCTGTTTCCGGTGGTCGACGCAGGCCTCAAGTCCGACACTGCCGCAGAAGCATTCAATCCCGACGGCCTGGTGCCGCGCGCGGTACGCGCTCTGAAGGACCGGTTTCCCGAGCTCGGTGTTATCACCGATGTTGCACTGGATCCCTACACGTCTCATGGCCAGGACGGTCTCATCGACGATAGTGGCTACGTGCTCAACGACGAGACGGTTGAGGTGTTGGTGAAGCAGGCATTGAGTCACGCCGAAGCCGGCGCCGATGTGGTGGCGCCGTCGGACATGATGGATGGCCGCATAGGCGCAGTGCGATCCGCGCTGGAAGACGCGGGACATATCCATACTCGCATCCTCGCGTACGCTGCCAAATACGCATCCAGCTTTTACGGTCCGTTTCGCGATGCGGTCGGATCCGCCGCCAACCTGGGTGCAGGCGATAAATACAGTTATCAGATGGATCCGGCGAATACCGACGAGGCGCTGCACGAAGTGGCACTGGATCTGGAGGAAGGCGCCGACATGGTCATGATCAAGCCCGGGCTGCCGTATCTCGATATTGTCCGGCGCGTGAAAGAGACCTTTGGCGCACCGACGTTTGTCTACCAGGTGAGTGGCGAATACGCCATGCTCAAGGCAGCCGCACAGCAGAATTGGCTGGACGAGCGTGCCGTGGTGATGGAATCCCTGCTCTCGATCAAGCGCGCCGGCGCCGACGGAATTCTGACTTACTATGCCGAGACGGCAGCGGCCTGGCTCAGGGAAGACAACAACTGATCCCGGGCATGTACCCGGCCCGGACTTCCCGGAAGACCCTTGGCCCCGTAGTAGAATATATGCACTCTGCGGCTGCTGTTTTCATGGGGTTGGCGGCGGTAATCGGTATAATCGCGTGCTTTCCGCATACGCCCCATCAATCAGGAATGGTTAAATGAGCATTAAACCGACAGACATCAAGCTGCATCAGAAATCCCGCTACCTGGAGATCGAGTTCGATGATGGCAAACACTTCGAGCTGCCATGCGAGTACCTGCGCGTCTATTCGCCCTCTGCGGAGGTGCGTGGCCATGGCCCCGGCCAGGAAGTGCTGCAGCTGGGCAAGGAAAACGTAAACATCGAGCAAATCGATCCGGTCGGCAATTATGCGATCCTGCTGCATTTCGATGACGGCCATAATTCCGGCATCTTTTCCTGGGAAACCCTGTACGAGTTGGGCGAGAACCAGGAAAAGAACTGGGCAGACTACCTTGAGCGCCTGGAAAAAGCTGGCCACAAACGTAAAAACGTTTCCTGAACCGGTTCGAGAATCAACGCATGTCAGAATCCTCAAACGATAAACAGAAGACTACCCATTTCGGCTATCGGGACGTACCGGAGTCGGAAAAGGTGCGCCTGGTCGGCGAGGTGTTCCATTCGGTCGCGAGTAAATACGATCTGATGAACGACCTGATGTCGCTAGGCATCCATCGTTTGTGGAAACGCTTCGCCATCGAGCAATGCGGAGTGCGCAAGGGTTCGGTGGTGCTGGACCTTGCCGGCGGCACCGGCGATCTGACCGCGCGGCTGGCAAAGCAAGTGGGTGCGGAGGGCAAGGTTTATTTAAGTGATATCAACAGTTCGATGCTGGAGAGTGGCCGCAGCCGCCTGGCGGACCAGGGTATCGTCGGCAACGTCGAGATTGTACAGGCCAATGCCGAATGCCTGCCGTTTCAGGACAACAGTATCGATTGTGTCATTATCGCTTTTGGCCTGCGGAATGTGACCCACAAGGATGCAGCACTGCGATCCATGTACCGCGTGCTGAAACCCGGCGGTCGCGGGCTGGTGCTGGAGTTTTCCAAACCCACCCTCCCGGGCCTGAACCGACTCTACGATACCTATTCATTTAATATCCTGCCGATGCTTGGCCGTATGGTGGCCAATGATGAGGCCAGTTATCGCTACCTGGCGGAATCGATTCGCAAGCACCCGGACCAGGAATCACTCAAGATCCTGATGGAAGAGGCGGGTTTCGAGCGAGCGCACTACTTCAATCTCAGCGGCGGTATCGTCGCCCTGCACAAGGGTTATAAATTCTAGGGCAACCGGCGTGACCGCTTGTCATCGCCTGAACCGAATCGAATTTCACTCGCTTATGAATGCCCCCAACGCCTTCACTGCCGTAATCGAAGATGCAACCAATCGCCTGCTGCGCCTCGATACCGAGACCCTGCGTCGCCTCGGCGACATCCAGGGAAAGGTGATATGCGTACGTATCCGGGGTACAGAAAAGGAAGGGCCGGTATTTTACTTCTTGCCGTCCGAGGGCGGCCTGCAGATGTGCAACGAATATGATGGTAAGCCGGACGTCACGATATCCGGTAATCCGGCGGCGTTCATGCGCCTGGTCGCCGGCGAACGCGCGCAGGGTGCGTTTGCCAATGGCGAGATGCAGATCAGCGGCGACCTGGAACTCGGTCAACGCTTCCAGCGTATCCTGAAAAAGATGGATATTGACTGGGAAGAGATCGCATCGCGCTATGTCGGCGATGTGCTGGCACACAAACTGGGTAATCTCGCTCGCGGATTGCGGGCATGGCGTCGCCAGGCGCATGAAACGCTGCGTGAAGACACACGCGAATTCCTGCAGGAAGAGGTCCGACTGTTGCCCCGCGCCGAGCATATCGACGAATTACTCGACGAGATCGACCGGTTTCGATCCGATGTTGCCCGCCTGGAAAAGCGCATCCAGCGCCTGCAGGGAGATCATTAATGGTAAGTCCGGGGCAGGTCGCACGGCTGTTACGAATCAATCGCGTGTTCGTGCGTCACGACCTGGATGAATTCGTCAGCGCAGTTCATCTTTTCCGACCGTATCGCTGGTTCCTGCGCCTGCTGCCATGGCGCTGGTTTCGTCGCCCGGCGAAACCGCGGGCAGTCAGGCTGCGCGAGGCGCTGGAAGAGCTCGGCCCGATATTCGTCAAATTTGGTCAGGTACTGTCTACGCGACCCGATTTGTTGCCCGACGATATCGCCGTTGAGCTGGTACGTTTGCAAGACCAGGTGCCGCCGTTTCCGGGCGATGTTGCGGTCGACATTATCGAGCAGGAACTGGGTCAGCCGGTCGATACCTTGTTCGACGAATTTGATCGTACGCCGGTCGCTTCAGCGTCGGTAGCGCAGGTACATTTCGCACAACTGAAAGACGGCACCGACGTGGCGGTAAAGGTGTTGCGCCCCGGTATCGAGCACGTGATCGAACGCGATCTGGCGTTGCTGTATACGATCGCGCGCCTCGCGCGGCGATTCCTGCCACAGGGCCGGCGGCTGCGCCCGGTCGAGGTGGTGGATCAGTTCAATCGCACGATTCACGACGAGCTGGACCTGCGACGCGAGGCAGCCAACGCCAGTCAGTTGAGGGCCAATTTCGAAGGCTCGGATCTACTCTACGTGCCGGAAGTCTACTGGGACTACTCGCGCCGCCATGTGTTCGTCATGGAGCGCATCGCCGGTGTACCCATCAGTGACATTGATGCACTCAATGCGGCCGGGGTGGATATGCGTAAACTCTCCCACAACGGAGTCGAGATCTTCTTTACCCAGGCGTTCCGCGATGGCTTTTTTCACGCCGACATGCACCCCGGAAATATCTTTGTCTCGCTCGACGGCCAGTACCGGGCGGTGGATTTCGGCATCATGGGATCGCTCAGCGACGCCGACAAACGCTACCTGGCCGACAACTTTATCGGGTTTTTCAATCGCGATTATCGTGCCGTCGCCGAGGCGCATTTGCGTGCCGGCTGGGTACCGGCCGATACTGTTGCCGAGGAGTTCGAATCAGCCATCCGTGCAGTGTGCGAACCCATTTTTGCCAAGCCGATAAAAGATATTTCATTCGGCCGGTTATTGATGCACCTGTTCCAGACGGCCCGGCGATTCAACATGGAGATTCAGCCGCAGCTGGTAATGCTGCAGAAGACCCTGTTCCAGATCGAGGGTCTGGGTCGCCGGCTCTATCCGGAGCTCGACCTGTGGGAGACGGCCAAGCCCTATCTGGAAAACTGGATGCGCGATCAGCTCGGGCCGCGCGCCTTTCTCAAGGCCTTGCGCCAGGCGGCGCCGAAATGGCGCGAAGTGCTGCCGGAATTGCCGGTCCTGATCCATGAAACGCTGCAACATCAGCGGCAGACCGGCCTGGCTGAGCAGCAGGCACATCAACGTCGCGTCGAATCCGCACTACGCCGGCAGGCGCGCAACCAATCCCTGGCATTAGTCGGTGGGGCACTGGTAATCGCGGCGGTGCTTGCGCTGGGCCTGGATTACAATCCCTACGCCAGTCAGTCGGAATTCCCTGCGCCAGGCTGGTGGCTGGGTACCGCCGGCATGGTCATGATCTGGCGCGCCATTTTCCGTTAAATCCATTCCTTTTTTAGTCAGTTGCCGCTGGTCCGGCAGACCTGCGGCCCTGTCGGCTGCTGTGACCAACCCTGCCGATGGGCTATGATATGTTGAAAGCTTCAAAAAGTGCGGTTATAAACTGACGAAACCAGTCATGAATAGAATAGGTTACATCGGCAAGGCCACCCTGATCATGGCGATCACCGTTTCGTCCGCTCACGCCGGAAATAAATTGACCTGGTTTGGCGAGGCGACGTTTACCGGTGCCTATCCGACTGACTCCAGCGAGACTTCGGTCGAGCGTCAGACCGTTGGTGATCTGACCAATGGCAGTTCCGACTTGCAACTCAAGTCAGGCGAGAAACTGCTCGAGCGTCAATTGGCGCTGGATAGCGTATTCAACAGTGGCGACCTCGAGAGCCTTGAGTCCCAGACGGTTCGCAGCGAGCTGGGTGTGGCCCTGGGTGATGAAGCCATTTCCGTGCCGGTCTATTACAGTCGCGCCAATTACCAGAATGGCGAGGCCCAGAAGCTGGACAGTTTCGGTCTCAAGTGGCGCCACAGCTTTGGCGATATCGGTAGCCTGGTGTTGCAGGCACGCTATGGTAAAGGTGCCTATTTGCAGTCGGACGAAACAGCGAAAGACGCGGCCAACACCGTCGCCAGCGTTTCCTGGACCAGCGGCTTCGAGCAAAGTGGCGTGACCGGTAGCGTTTATGTTGGTGATGAGCGTTACCAGCAGCTGGAGCTGGCCGAGAGTGCCCGTCGCGTATACGGATTTGCAGTGGGCGGCCACTGGAATGTTGCGAGTGATCACACGCCTTACGTTTCCCTGCGCTACCAGACTTCAGATCAGCAGCCGATTGCCGGCCTGACTGACTACGATCGCTATACCCGGATTTCGGCTGGCTGGAACTGGCAGGTGAAATCGAATTGGCAGGTACGTGCGGAAGCAAACTTTACCTATGATGAGCCGCGCTGGAATCTGCTGAGCACCGATCGTACACGCTTCCAGTTTTCGACACGTTACGATCTGAAGTAGAGCAACCCGTAAGCTATTCAGAAAACCGGTGCCACCTTCGGGTCACCGGTTTTTTTGTCAGCCCCAGTCCAGCCGCTTGATGAATACGGCAGTGCTGGCGCGTTCTTCGTAGCCCAGTGATGGGTAAAATCCCCGCTTGTAGGACTCGCGCTCGCGGCTGTTGAGCACGCTGATGCGGAAGCAACGCTGTTTGACTGCCTCGGTCTCCATGGTCTCGATCAGGGCGCGTCCGACACCCTGGCCGCGGGCCGCCGCCATAACAAAGACCTCGCTAATCAGCATTTCACTCCCGGCGAAGAGCAGATAAGTGACGATTTCGCCGTGGATGTAGCCAACCACGTTGTGCTCGCGTTCTGCGACCAGCAATAGCGCGTTTTCCTCGTTGATCAATGCCGACAGTCGTTGACGCAGCGTACTGCCATCGGCACGAAACGCCGGATTCCAGCCCAGTTCGCGATGGAGCCGCATGACTGCATCCAGGTCGGCCTCACGAAGCGGACGGATTTGGGTGGTTTCTTTGTTCATAATGTCTGAATTCTTGATTGGGAGTATATTGTTAGTCTAAGTAAATCACTCGCCCTCGCGGGTGCAAACGCCGCTGGTCGGGTGTGGATTCGCTAAGGTCGCTGCAGCGCCTGTTCGACATGGCGCGCCACGTTCGCACCGGCAAGCAATTCTATCAGTGTCAGCGTGAAGTCCATCGCCGTACCGGGGCCACGCGAAGTCACGATATTGCCATCGACGACAACGGGACTGTCTGAGAGTTTGACGGCAGGAAATTCAGTGGCCGACACCGAGCCCGGGTAGCTGGTCGCCTGCTTGCCGTCGAGCAGCCCGGCGGTGGCCAGCACCTTGGGTGCCGCACAGATGGCGGCAGTCACCTTGTTGTTGGCCGACATCTCCTGAAGCAGCTTGCCAATACGGCTGTCCTTTTCGAGGTTGGTTGCGCCGGGCTGGCCACCGGGCAATACAATCATGTCGAACTTGTTACCAAGTGCTTCGTCAAGCGACATGTCGGGCACGACGATGGTGCCGCGACTGCCCCTGACCGGACCCGGCTTTAGGCCAGCGGTAATGACTTCGATCTGCGCGCGTCGCAGCAAGTCGGTAATGGTGATTGCCTCAAGATCCTCGAATCCTTCGGCAAGGGGCACGAGCACTAACGCCATGGTTCACGCTCCTGGGTTTTCATTTCGACCAGCATGGTTAACGGAATCAGGCGAACATCACCGTCTGACAGGGTAGCCAGGCGTCGCTGCAATACTGACAGCGTCTCCGGGAACGGATGGCCGATGGCGATGGCGTAGCCGCGCTGCCTGGCAATCGCGATCAGCTTGTCGAACTGCTGTTCAATTGCCGCTTCATCACGCTCGTTGTCGAGAAAAATATCGCGTGCCAGTGACGGTACGCCGTAGGCCACCGCCTCCGCACTTGCCTTGCTTTTTGGTGTAGTCAGCGAGTCGACAAAAAACAGTTCGGGTTTTTTTTCGCGAACGACGCTCATCAGTCGCGCCATGGCCTCAGAGTCACTGGTGTACTGGCTGCCCATATGGTTATTCATTGCCACCGCATGCGGCACTGACTCGAAGCCACTTTCCAGCGATGCGGTGATACGGTCCATGTCCATGTCGGTTTTGAGACCAATGGGTGCGAGCAGTTCCTTGCGATCCATCGGTTCCATCGGCATGTGCAGGATGACATCCTTGCGACGCCCATGGGCGTGTTGCGCAAGACGGGTGGAGTAGGGCAGATCCGGGATTACGGAGATCGCAACCGGGCCTGGCAGGCGAATTGCCTGAAGTCCGCGCGACCAGCTGTTACCGATGTCGTCGATGATGACGGCGATGTAGGCCACCCGTGACTTGCCAGCCAGGGCAACAGGCTGACCCAGGGTCAGCAGGGCAACACAAATGAGCAGTGAACCGAATGCGAAACGAGCCTTTGGCCTCGCCGACCGCAGCATCAATTAACCTTGGCCCTGGCCTGCTTGTGAATATTGATGCCTTTAAGCAGGTTCAAAGCCTCCTGCAGCTGATAGTCCTGGGTTGCCCGGGACGAGGTGCCAGCAGACTCCTTCACTTCGGGTGACTTGTCATTGTTCAGATGGCCGGCAAGATCGGCTTCTTTCAGGGTCGCCCGTTTTTCGGTCAGCGTCAGCTTTGCTTCTTCGGTAACAATATCCGGTTCAATGCCCGAGGCCTGGATCGATCGGCCGTTCGGTGTGTAGTAACGGGCGGTAGTCAGCTTCAGCGCCGCGCCATTGCTGATCGGCAATATCGTCTGCACCGAACCTTTGCCAAAGCTGCGCGTACCCATGATGATGGCGCGCTTGTGATCCTGCAAAGCGCCGGCAACAATTTCCGATGCGGAAGCCGATCCGCCGTTGATCAGGACCACCATCGGTGCACCATTAATCAGGTCGCCCGGCGTCGCCGAATAGCGCAGCTCGGAGTCCGCAGTGCGGCCCTCGGTATACACAATCAGTCCCTTGTCGAGGAACATGTCGGAGATCGTCACCGCGCCGGACAGTACGCCGCCCGGATTATTGCGCAGATCCAGTATCAGCCCGTTTAGTGCACCGTTGTTCTCCTTGCGCAGGCGCGCCAGTTCCGTTTCCAGGTTCTTTGCGCTGTTGCCCTGGAACTGGGTGAGGCGTATGTAACCGTAATTTTTTTCCAGCAGCCTGCGTTTCACGCTCTGCAGTTTGATCACCGCACGCATGACCGAGATATTGAGTGGCTTGTCCTCACCTTCGCGAATAATCGTAAGTTTGATCTTGCTGCCCGGGCGTCCGCGCATCAGGCGTACAGCTTCGGTCAGTGTCATGCCTTTTACCGGCTTGTTGTCGAGCTGGATAATCAGGTCGCCGGTTTTCACCCCGGCCTTGGCGGCAGGTGTGTCCTCGATCGGAGTGACCACCTTGACGAAACCGTTTTCCATGGTGACTTCAATACCGAGACCGCCAAACTGGCCCTCGGTACCGATACGAATTTCCTTGTAGCCCTCGGGATCGAGGTAGGTGGAGTGCGGGTCCAGGCCGGTTAGCATGCCCTGGATCGCGTCCTTTAGAATCTTTTTATCGTCTACCGGCTCGACATAGTCGGACTGAATACGCGAAAACACCTCGGTGAATGTGCGAAGCTCGTCCAGCGGCAACGGTGCCACGGCTTCCTGCTGGGTTTGGCGATCGGCGCGAACCGCGCGCTCGAGAGTGATGGCCGAACCGACGAAAATGCCGAGGACAAGTATAAGAATGTAGCGCGTTGCGTTTTGCATCAGTTCGATTCCAGTTTTCTAAAACTCAATATTAGGGATGGTTAGCGGAATTTCCCTAACCACGTCGACACCAGCGCAGAGGATCATGGGGTTGGCCTTGATGACGTACCTCGAAGTACAGGCCGGTCCGGGCGATGTTTCCGGTGTTGCCCGTCATTGCGATGACTTGCCCCGCCTCGATCCGGTCTCCGACCCGGGAGTAGAGGCTCTCGTTGTTGCCATACAGTGTCATATAGCCATCACCGTGCTCCAGAATCAAGAGTAGACCATATCCCGATAACCAATCGGCGAATACCACTCTTCCGTTAAATACGGCCCGGACTTCGCGACCGCTGGCGGTAGCGAGAAATATGCCCTTCCATTTTAGATCACCCTGCTGGCGGCGAGTTCCGAACCTCGCCGTCACGCGACCGTTTACCGGTAGCGGCAGGCGGCCGCGGTGCGCGCTAAATCGCCCGCCCGATGGCGCCGGTAGCTGCGCTTCGGGTAATTCCCCTAGCAGATTCTCCAGTCGACGCTCATCCTGCTTCAGCCTGGCCAGCTCGTCCTGATGCGAGCGCAGTTCCCGGTTTAGCGATGCCACCACCGTTGCCCGTGCCTTGCGTGACTGCTCGAGTTCCGCCGCCTCGCGCGCATGCCTGGTCTCGATGGCAGTGAGTGCGCGGGTGCGTCTGGCAATCCCCGATTCGATCTCGGTGAGTTTGGACAGGTCCCGTTGCAGGCTGTGGATGCGCTGTGCCCTCGCCTCGGTAAAGTAGCGGTAATAGGTCATCATCCGGCTGAACGCGGCGGGGTCTTGCTGGTTCAACAACAGCTTGAGGTAATCCTGTCGCCCGAGCGCATAGGCCGAGCGTGCGTGGGCCTCGAGTTCGGTACGCTGACTTGCCAGCTTGTTCCGGGTCACCGCCCGGTCGGAGCGCAGGCGCGCCAGTTGCCGGTTAGCGGTTTTCAGTTCGTTCTTGGTCTTGTTGAGTGCGCGCACCTGGCGGCTGATACGGAGTTCGATGGGTCGTAGCGCGTTGCGTGCGGCGTCGCGTTCACCACGGGTAGTTTCCACCTGAGACTGCAAGCCCTCTATCCGGCTACGCAAGGCTCGAAGTTCTTCATCGGTTTGTTCGCCGTCTGCGGCGACTGCATTCAGCGATGCCGCACAGAGCATCAGACAGGAAAAAATAAAAAGTCGGCGCCCGCTGCGCATCAAGTTGAACCGTGGTGGATACAAGACGGTAGCAATAGTACCGTGAAATGCCCGTGATGCGGAGGCGAAACGCTGTTATTCGCCGGACGCGGCGCGATCTTCTTCTAGTTTGATCAGCGGGCGACCGCTCATTTCTGCCGGGATCGGCAGTCGCATCAGGTACAACAGGCTGGGCGCCAGGTCCTCGAGTGAGCCGGTCGCTGCAATTTCGGCCGGGCGGCCAACATAAATCAGCGGTACCGGGTTGGTGGTATGCGCCGTGTGTGGCTGATTGGTAACCGGGTCGAACATGAACTCGGCATTGCCGTGGTCAGCCGTAATCAGCATTTCACCGCCAACATCCTTGAGTGCAGCCTCGACCTTGGCCAGGCAACCATCGAGATATTCTATCGCCTTCACCGTGGCATCGAAGTCGCCGGAGTGTCCGACCATGTCCGGGTTGGCGTAGTTGCAAACGATGGCGTCGTATTCACCGCTCTTGATCGCCGTAACCAGTTTTTCGGTTACCTCGCCCGCATTCATTTCCGGTTTGAGATTGTAGGTTGCCACGTCAGTTGGAGACGGCACCAGGATACGGTCTTCAAACTCAAACGGCGTCTCGACACCGCCGTTGAAGAAAAAGGTCACATGGGCGTATTTCTCGGTTTCAGCAATGCGCAGTTGGTGCTTGCCGAGGGAGGCAAGATGCGCACCAAAGACATTTACCAGCCGTTCCGGCGGGAACGCCACCGGTACATCAAATTCGGAGTTGTACTCGGTGAGGCTGACAAAGCCACCGAGCTTGGGGCGGTAGTCCGAGACGAAGGCGTCGAAGTCCGGCTCGATAAACGGCCGGGTAATTTGCCGCGCCCGGTCGGAGCGGAAATTCATAAAGATGATGATGTCGCCGTCCTCCACCCGCACCGGTTGCTTGCCCTCGGGAACGATGGCGGTAGCGTTGACGAATTCGTCGGTTTCCTTCCGGTCGTAGGCCATTTCCAGGCCCTGACTGGCGGTCGGCGCCTGATAGTCGCCCTTGCCCTGGGTAATCAGTTCATAGGATGCCTGGATGCGCGGCCAGCGATGATCGCGGTCCATGGAGTAGTGCCGGCCAATCATCGAGGCAAAACGGCCACCTCCCAGGGAGGCAAACTTCTCTTCCATGGCAGCAATGGATGTCTTCGCGCTCTGCGGTGGGGTATCGCGCCCGTCGAGGAAGGCATGCAGATAGACGCGCGAAACACCGCGTTTGACTGCGAGCTCGACCATGGCATGGATATGGTCTTCGTGACTGTGGACGCCGCCGGGGGAGAGTAGTCCCAGAATGTGAACCGCCTTGTCGGTATCGATGGCCTGATCACAGGCATCGGTCAGCACCTTGTTGTCGAAAAAGCGGCCGGAGGCGATTGCGCGATTGATGCGCGAATATTCCTGATATACCACCCGACCTGCGCCGATATTGAGGTGGCCCACTTCGGAATTACCCATCTGGTTGGCCGGCAGGCCAACCGCGGCCTGGGAGGCGTGGATGAGCGTATGCGGATATTCCTTCCAGATCCGGTCCCAATTGGGCTTTTTCGCCGCAGCAATGGCGTTAGATTGGGTTTCTTCGCGGTAGCCCCATCCGTCGAATATGAGCAGTAATACGGGTTTTGGGATAAATGACATGCCGAATCTCTTATTTTTCCTTACTTTCTCGCCTGTACCGCCCCATGGTGGTGCACGCAGCGTCGTTGTTTCTCGTAAAGCTTTTCAAGTTAATTATAATTGTATAATGTTTTAATACTTGAGGCAGCATCGTCCGTACCGTTTCTGCCAAAAGTGGGGAAAATACATCTGCCATTATCGGCCAAGATTTGTACGTGAAATGGGGTCAGCGAAAGATGAATGCAACGATCGAGTCCATGGAAATCGAATTAATCAGCAGCGAAGAAGATATCAATGTGGCTTCGCGCTCTCTCAAGGCCATGGCTCATCCGCTACGCCTGAAAATCCTGTGCCTGCTGGGCGGTGCCGGCGAAGTCAGTGTCCAGGGCATTGTTGAGCACGTGGGCACATCACAGAGCAATATTTCCCAGCACCTGTCGATTCTGCGCGACAAGGGCATCCTGGCCTCGCGCAAGGACGCCAACAAGGTTTTTTACCGGGTCGCCGACCCCAGGATCGTCCGCGTGATCAGCTCACTGCGTGACGCCTTCTGCTCCGCAGGCCCCGCTAGCTAGAAAACGTCCCCGTCATCGTGCAATCTTGCTGCGGATCGAGCCGCAGGTCTGATAGTATCTGCCGTCGTTAAATCCGGCCAATTGTATTAGCTATGCTTGATCAATTTCTGACTGACAACTGGTATCTGTTCATGGCCCTGGCCGTGGTGCTCGGCCTGTTAGCCCAGGGTACCGTTGCCCAGCTGTTTTACAAGATAAAGAGCGTCGGCAGCGCCCAGGCGATCAATCTGATAAACCGGGAATCCGCGGTTGTCATTGATGTCTGTGAACCCAAGGAATACGAGCAGGGTCATGTGCCCAATGCCATTAATATTCCTCTAAGCAGCCTGTCATCGCGCATCGCCGAACTGGAAAAATACAAAGGCAAGCCCATCGTCGTTGCCTGCCGGGCCGGCAACCGCTCGATGAAGGGCGCCATTGCCCTGAGTCGGCACGGTTTCGATTCAGTGTATTCGCTTTCAGGCGGCTTGATGGCTTGGCAAAAGGGCAATCTGCCGGTAGAAAAGTAAGAGAAAGCGCTGTGAGTTTGGTCCGAATGTATAGCACGTCACACTGCCCATATTGCCAGATGGCCCTGCGCCTGCTGGACAAGAGAGGTGCGGAAGTCGAGCAGATTCGGGTCGACCTGCAGCCGGAGTTGCGTGACGAGATGACCCGCATTACCGGGCGTACCACAGTACCGCAGATATTCATCGGTGACCGCCACATTGGCGGCTATACCGAACTGGCCGAGCTCGATATGGACGATGAACTCGAGCCGCTGCTAAACGCCTGATTCACTATTTGTCGCCGGCACCGCACTGCCAGCGACTGTAAACACTAAACAGATTGGTACAACAGGAGATCCCGTGACCGACGAAAACCAGCCAGAGGCTTCCTTTTCAGTAGAAAAGCTGTACATCAAGGACTTCTCCTTCGAGGCGCCCAATACACCCAACGTGTTCCTGCAGCAGGAGCAGCCGCAGATCGATATCAAGATGGATATCGAGCACAACAGCCTGGGCGAGGCCGGTATGTACGAGGTGGTGCTGCCGCTTTCGGTGACCGCCAAGACCAAGGACAAAACCTATTTTCTGGCCGAGGTGCATCAAGCCGGCGTATTTCACATCCAGGGTATCGCCGAAGAGGATCTGCCACTGGTGCTGGAGATCAACTGCCCGAACATCCTGCTGCCGTTCGCGCGTGAAGCGGTATCGTCCATGATCGGCCGCGGCGGCTTCCCGCCGGTGCTGATCAACCCGGTGAATTTTGACGCCCTGTTCCAGCAGCGTCACGCTCAACAGGCCGCAGCCGGGGAGACGGCGTAAGCAAGCAGGACCGTCGTCGCTAAACGCCATGCCTTCGACACAGCAAAGCAAGCCAGTCGCCGTACTCGGCGCGGGGTCGTGGGGCACGGCGCTGGCTATCCTGCTGGCGCGCAACAACATCCCGACCTACCTTTGGGGTCACGATCCCGCCCGCATTGCATTGATGGAGCACGAGCGGGAAAACTCTGTTTATTTACCCGGCATCAGCTTTCCCGAGGCGCTTCAGGTGAGGGACAACCTGGTGGAACTCGCCGGCAAGGTCGACCGCTTCCTGGTGGTGGTCCCGAGCCACGCCTTCCGCGAGACCCTGGAATTCATCAAACCGAAATTAGCCGCATCAGCAGAAATCGCCTGGGCGACCAAGGGCTTGGAGCCCGGCAGCCACAAGTTGCTGAGCCAGGTCGCGGCCGAGGTACTGGGGCCGGATATTCGAACCGCCGTTGTTTCCGGGCCTACATTTGCCCGCGAGGTTGCACAGAACCTTCCCACCGCGGTGACCGCCGCTTCGGCCGATGAAGCCATCGCCGAGGAAGTGGCCAACTGGCTACGCAACGACCGGGTTCGGGTCTATACCAATACCGACATTATCGGTGTCCAGCTCGGTGGCGCGATCAAGAACGTGATCGCCATCGCCGCCGGTATCAGCGATGGCCTGGGCTTTGGCGCCAATGCCCGCGTCGCCCTCATCACCCGCGGCTTGGCGGAGCTGACCCGCCTCGGCGTCGCCATCGGTGGTCACCCGGAGACGTTCATGGGGCTTGCCGGCGTTGGCGACCTCATCCTGACTTGTACTGACGACCAGTCCCGCAACCGCCGTGTCGGCATTGCCCTTGGAAAAGGCCGAAAACTCGGTGAGATCCTGGGCGAACTGGGCCAGGAGGCGGAGGGCGTGAACACTGCCCGCGAACTGCTGGCACTGGCCGAGGAAAATGGCGTGGATATGCCGATTACTGAACAAACCGCACGAGTTCTTGTTAGTGAGTGCTCACCTCAGGAGGCGGTCGAGGCCCTGCTTTCCAGGGAACCAAAACCCGAATAGCCCTTCATCCGGCGACTATGCTGTTGTTGTCGGCGCCCACCGTCGCAAGAAATTATTAATGGTTGTCTTTTCAGGCATACAAATTGCTGTTTGCTCTACGTTAAGCTACAAATTCTCAAAGGCTGACATGGTTCAATTTGATGATCCGGTTTGGAACTACATAGTTACTTGTTAAAAAAACTAATTATCTTCCTGTGGGCGGGAATTCTTTGCTCAGGCGCCGTTCAGGCTGCGCCGATTCAGCGGACAATTACCGTCGACGGCGACATTTCCGACTGGACAACAGCACCGGATATCACAACCAATGCCGGCCAGTTCTCGGTGGATGGTGATGGACGATCCTGCCCGTCGACCGATCTGGATACCGGTTCACCGTGTTCAGCCCTGACACCGGGTGGTCGTGATCTTCAACGATTCGCCTATACCTGGGACGCCAACAAGGTCTACATCTACGTCACGCGGTGGGGCACCACCAATAACGTGACCGATTGGTGGTTCTATCTGGACACCAACAACAACGGCCGAATGCAGGACGGTGAACCGGTTTTCCGTGTTTCCTGGCAAGGCAACAACCAGAATACCGATCGTGTTCTGTATCTCTACGATGCGGTCGACAATACCAATGGTGATTTGCTGGTGAATCCTGCCGGAGACGGCTACACCATGCCCGGCGGGATTACCGGCGGTACGGCGTTGGTCTCGTTGACGGGCGGCACGGCAGATCAGGCCGCGATGGAGAGCGAGTTGCTGTGGTCAGACCTCGGGCTACCCCCGAATTCTTCAATCGGTTTTCATATCGCCAGCTCCAACGGCACCAATCTGCCTAATTCAGTTATTGATAACATGGACGGCCCGGGAGGAGGTGGATTTGCGTTCCCCGATCTGGCTGTCGGTAAAACTGTCAGTGCGGACCCGGTGTACTCGGGCAATACCTTTACCTATACGGTGACCATTACCAACAATGGCGATGCCGATGCGACCGGAATCTCCCTGACCGACCAGCTACCCCAGATACCCGCGGAACCCGCGGATGTGAACTACGTTTCCCACGTCGCATCGCAGGGCACCTATGACAGTGGCACCGGAGTCTGGAACGTGGGGGATATTCCCTACACCCAGCCGACGCTTACCACTGCGACCCTGACGATCACGGCAACGGCCGGTTCTGTGGCGACTGATACCACGGTCACCAATACCGCAAATAACCTGGTACTGGACCAGGCGGATCCGGTTCCGGGTAATAACAGCGCCAGCGTCGATGTGCTCATTCGGCCGGCGCCGGAACTGGCGATAGAAAAATCCCGAAGTACTCCCTCAGCAAAACCGAATGAATTCATCACCTATACCCTGGAGGTCACCAACGTTGGTGTGATAACTGCACCGGTGACCGAGATTCACGACATCCTGAGTCCCTACACCGCGCTGGGCATGGACGCCATGCCGGGGGGTCAGACACTGGATATTCGTGATGGCGAGCCTTGCGGTAACGCGTCGGGCCTGTCATTCGGGACCGTGGTCTTTGCCAATGACCGGCCTCCTACTTACGGCTATGCAGGGGCAGGTTCAGGCTATGACCCCCTGGTGACGGCCTGGCAAGTCCCGATAACCGGCTCCATGGACGTGGGCGAATGTTTCACCGTCGAGTACCAGGTCCAGGTGAAATAGACCCCGCCCGGATGCGAAAAAGCCTTTTGTGCTGGCCCGTCGCCTGATGGCCAGGCAGGTGGTTTTCACCCCCCTTTTTTTCAGAATGTTCCGCCAGAAGTTGGGCGATATCGTCCTGTTTGACCCTTCCTCCAAATCTGTTTTTCGCAACAAATAATCGCGAGATGTCCGATGTTTGAGGATTTTACCTGCATTTTAACTCTTTCTGATTTTCTGTAGCACCCCGCCGCAGCCAGGCCCCCCGACCCATCATTCGTCCCCGGATTTAATAAATGCACTACTAAAATAAGGCGTTTTATTTCATGAGGTTATAACGCTTATCTCAAGTGGGCACGGAAGTTGCTGAAGGGCTATATATATACAGAAGTATGGATCGATTTAAATCGTCTTCCTTCAACGCGAAACTCAAATCATCGGCCCTGGACGAAAAAAAGTGTGAGGAAATTATGGCATATATTTAATTAATATTATTAAATATAAGCTATAACTTAATGAATTATAATGACTAATAACATAAATCCATCCTTCTGCTTCGGGCCAGGCAGGTTAGTTTTTCAGGAATTTTGCGCAAGCATTCTTCGTGTTTTCTCATTGCTCTTCAGCCAGCTATTTTCGTGCTTAACCGCAGGGGAAAATTTTTCGCCATATAAGGTGACGTATCGCGGCGCACTAGTGATTTCGCTAATCACGATTTTGTTGTTCCCGGCGGAGCGAGTTTTTGCTTCAACACAATGCAACACCACCCTGACCGTGATTCCCAACAACAACGCCGGCGGCGCTGACGTTGTCGTGACCTACCCACAGGAAGGTGACGTAAGTAGCGGCGTTCTCGATTTCAATGCTTCGGTCGATATTACCCACCCTTACGTCGGTGACATCGATGGCAATGTCACCAGCCCTTCAGCAACGTCGGTACAGTTGTTCGACCGACCCGGTTATCCGCCAAACTGGGGATGCACCGGGAACAATATTCAGGCGATGTTTGATGATGAAGCTGCATCAGGTACAAACGTCGAAGCGATCTGTGCGGGTGCAACGCCAACCATCTCCGGCACTTACCAACCGCAGAATATCGGCAGCAATCCGCTAGGTGATTTCGACGGTACACAACCTGCGGGCGACTGGACGTTTCACTATACCGACAATCGCAACAGTG
>Ga0209742_10000131_pt1 | contig 42345 bp, 36 predicted proteins | sample DeeMarSeWOR38_10_FD_187462 | JGI IMG/M metagenome (GOLD analysis project Ga0209742, IMG submission 187462) | Marine sediment microbial communities from White Oak River estuary, North Carolina - WOR-3-8_10 (SPAdes) (version 2) | ecosystem: Environmental > Aquatic > Marine > Intertidal zone >...
AAACGATTAAGAAGGTGCCAGCGCCGGCGACCATTCCAGAATCCGAAAGGTTTGCCGGTATTCATCGAAGACGGGTTTCGGCAGATTGAGCTGGGTTTCATAATCCAGTTTAATCTTGGTCAGTATGGCACCCTTCATATCTGTATTTTTCAGGTTCGTGCCATATAGATTGGCTTCGGTTAACTTGGCGCCTTTGAGATTGGCACCCTCAAGGTTGGCGAATCGGAGGTCGCAGCCGGACATATTGGCGCCTTCAAGATTGGCCCATCGAAGATCGGCCCCCTGGAGAGACGCTCGCTGAAGTTTCGCGCCGTCCAGACTTGCCCAATCCAGGATAGCATCGGCCAGGTTGGTGCCCCGCAGATTGGCGTCATCCATGTCGGCTTCTGACAAAACGGCTTCCCGCAGATCAGCCCCTCGAAGGTCGATAAAAGAAAGTTTGGCTGCATACAGATCGGCCCTGACAAGCCCCGCGTGCGACAGGACGGCCTTTTCCCCCTTTTTCCCCTTGGAATCCAGCCACTGTCTGTGGTCGGCTAAAATTTTCTTTAATTCCTCCCGGGTCAAGACACCCGTTGGCGCCGCGTGAACTTTGGCCGGGAGCCGTTCTTCGGGCGCCATGCCGGGGGGCAGGGCATTGACTTTGTCTTTTAGCCGCTTAAAAGGCTTAAACGTCACCAGCCGCCGGGGGGGCAGCATCATGATATGGCCGGTGAACGGGCTGCGCCACGGGCGCGCTTGCCTTTCTTTGATGTCGAACTTGCCGAAATGCCCGATTTTTATGCTCTCACCGGATTCAAGCGTGTTTATGATGATTTCGATAAGGTGGTTGACGGTAAGGCGGGATTTTTGCTTCGAGAATCCCGTAAGTTTGGACACGTCCTCAATAATATTGGCTTTGGTGAGGGTCATGATGCCAAGTATTTTAAGGGTTGACGGTAAGAATTAGGTTGCAGATGCGGGTGCGGGTGTGAACCCCCCTGGCTGACTCTATATATAAGACTCGCCTTCAGCAATCAACATATTTTTTTATGTCTGAAAAGACGTCGTTGGATAATGGGATGACATGCGTTTTGAAACCTGATATTCTATGGTTGAATAATCTTTTCAGGTGTTTTAGGATTTTAGGCACCCATCGATGACAATCGGCCCATGCGTCTATTTAAGCGACCCATTCAAATCAATTGAAATGATATAAGGAGCAAAAAAATATGCTTCAAAGAATTGAGACTGACAACCGCGGATTTACGTTAATTGAATTAATGGTTGTTGTCATCATACTCGGGATCCTGGCCCTATATGTCGGCCCTAAGATAATGGGTGAGCCGGAAAAGGCGAAACGGGTAAAGGCAAAAATGGATATTGCCACTCTGGAGACCGCTTTAAAAATGTATAAACTCGACAATGGCGATTACCCGTCAACCGAACAGGGGCTTGGCGCCCTGATTGAAAAACCCGAAACCGGGACGATACCGAAAAAATGGCGCGAAGGCGGATATCTTGAAAAGAATAAGGTGCCGAAGGATCCCTGGGGAAACGAATTTGTATATCTTTCACCGGGCTTACATGGCGATTTTGATTTAATTTCCTATGGAAAAGACGGCGTACCCGGAGGAGAGGGCGAAGACAATCAGGATATAAACAACTGGGAAATCGAATAAAAAGATGTCGGTCGTTCGTTGCCTGTTGTCCGTTGCATCATGAAGATTATTGAGACGCTTGGCTATGCACTTACGATTAGAATACTTTTTTGGATATTGTAAGTCTAAAACATCTCCTCACCACGGACAACGGACGAAAAACAACGGACAAAGCAATGGCTTTACATTGCTGGAGCTGATTGTGGTCATCGCATTGCTGGGTATTATGCTGGTCTTTACGGTGCCCCGTTTCCATGAAACCTTATTTTTGGATGAGAGCAAAACGGGCTCGCGATGGATCATCGGTAAAATTCAGGCGCTAAAAGAAGCCGCCGTGCGCAACCAGAAACATTACACCCTGCATATCGATCTGGATGCGGAACGCTTCTGGGAAACCGATACCGCCATGTCGACAGAAGATCTTGAAAACGCGGCATTGAATGCCGAACCGCTTCCGGACGGTATAAAAATTGCCGATATCGAATACCCGCTTCGCGGCAAAATAAGTTCGGGCAGCACCGAAATTACCTTTTATAAAAATGGCTACTCGGATAAGGTTTTGATTCACCTTCAAGACGGAGAAGACTATGTATCCTATCTGATCGAGCCTTTTCTTTCCGAGGTGGCCCGGTATGAGACCTACACCGGTTTTGAAAACTGATTCGCCGGTCTAAAATATAAACCTGAAAACCGATATCATCTATCTTCCACGGTTCGACTTCGACTTTGCAGAGAATCCCTGTTATAAAAATTTCACCATGTTTAAAATCAACTGTATATTGGGTGTCAAATTTTGTATAATGGTGTGTGTAAAGACTGTATAAAAAAGTGCATCATCGATGACCGAATTCAACCACCGATATCTCAGGGGTCAGCCCGGGTTTTCACCGTCCGCATTCGGTTTCACGCTGCTTGAAGTGATGATTGCCCTGGCGGTCATGTCAATCGTACTGGTGAGCGTATACCGGATGCACTCCCAGAGCCTGACGATGAATACCGCAGCCCGCTTCTACACAATCGCGCCCATGCTGGCGCAAAAAAAGATGGCCGAACTGGAGACCCAAACATCCGAAGGTTTTCCAGGTGATTCAGGCGACTTTGGCGAGCAATTTCCGGGCTACAGCTGGCGGGCTTCATTGGCCGATGTGACCTCCGAGGTACTGGGAGAAGTTGCCAATGATTTAAAGCAAATCGACCTGACCGTCTCGCTGAATGACGATCATTTTTCATATAGCCTAAGAACCTACCGGTTTCAGAGGGAATAACATAACGATTTCGGAATTCGGATTGTGGAATATGGAATTTAAAAAGGGCTGGATAGTTGAATGCAGAATTCAAAAAGGGTAAACTTTAATTCACCTTATCGGCTTTTTGTTGGTTTTATTCGCTCGTTTCATATAGCCATCTTCGGATTTTTTGGTACTAGCGGCCAGCGGCCAGAAGCCAGAAGCCAGAAGTCAGAAAAAGGCTTTACGCTGATGGAAATTCTGGTGGCGACAGCGATCCTTGCAATCGTGGTGACGACTGTCTTGGCGTCGTTTAACTCCGTTTTTTCAACCACAGAAGTGCTGGATGAGAGTGCCGAGATATATGAAATGGCGAAAAGCTGCTTGAAACGCATGGCGCTGGACCTGAAGTCGATCCATGTTACCCGGCGGCCGCTTTATAAGCCGCCTGAACTCGATCAGCCGCCCGATCCCTACCGGCTGGTTGCCAGCGTCCAGGATACCGGTGGCATGGGATTTGCACAAAATTTAAGATTCACCAGCCGGGCCCATGTTGCTCTTGAACAGAGCGCTCGAGCGGGAATCGCTGAAATCATATATTACGTTCAGCCCAGAGAAGACGGGCTTCTGACGCTCAAGCGCGCTGACAATCTTTACCCGTATCCTGCCTTTGAAGAAAAAGGCAGTGACGCGGTATTGTGTAAGTACGTCAAATCCTTGTCGTTTAAATTTTATGACCAGGAGGGAAACGAGCTCGACGTCTGGGATTCGGATTCGGATGAATTCGGCTATGCGACACCAAAGGCCATTGGCATCAAACTGGAGTTGGGAAAAAAAGCGGCATTGCACACTTTTGAAACCATGGTGTCTTTGCCCGTATTCCGGGAGAAAAGCGAGTAAAAAATGTTTAACAGGGCCAAAACGATCGGCAACAACCGGGGCATTGCCCTTTTGCTGGTCATTTCGGTGACGACCATTCTGATCGCTACCGCTCTGGAATACAACCGCAGGGCCCGTTTTGCAGTTCTTTCGACAGCCGCTGCACGCGATAGACTGACGCTGTCGCAAATGACCGCTTCCGGCATTCATGCTGCCATGGCGCTGCTGGCTAAAGATCGGGCGGAGTCAAATATCGATTCTTTGCAGGAGGACTGGGCCAATCCGGACAAAATCAATGAGCTGCTGAGCGAAATCCCATTTGAAGACGGGACGCTTGCCGTTAACATTACAGACGAAATGGGCCGTATTCAGATAAACGCCCTGGTTACATTTCCCGACAGTCGGAATTTCAACGAATCCCAGCGCCAGCTATTGGAGCGCTATTTAAATTATTTCAAGGATGACGCTGAAGAAACACCGGAAGACAGCCAGCCGCCGGCAATTATCAATTCATTGAAAGACTGGCTTGATTCCGGCGATGATGAAGCCATTACCGGATTAAGCGGGGCCGAATCTGCCTATTATCAGGACCTGAGTCCCCCTTACAGCAGTCACAACGGTCCGATGGCAGACATCAATGATTTGTTGCTGATCAAGGGAATCACCCCCGAATTATATTACGGCAGAGCGGAAAAGCCCGGAATCGCAGATGCATTGACCGTACACGGCATGATGCCGGGGGCCGGCACTTCGTTTACCTTTCCCGGAAAGATTAATATCAACACGGCGGCGCTTCCGGTCCTGGTGGCGATGCTGCCGACTGAAAGTGTAGACCTGGCCACGGCCTTTTTCGAATTGCGCCAGGAATTGGCAAGCGGCGAAGAAGCCCCTGACTTATCTGACCCAGCATGGTATAAAAATATGGCCGGATTTAGCGGAATGAATCTGGATCCAAAGCTGATCACCATGGCAAGTGACACCTTCAGAATTGTTTCGGAGGCAAAAGTAAACAACGCCACCCTGACTGCTACTGCGGTGGTCCAGCGGTTACAAAATACAAAAACCGGCAAATGGGACTGTAAAATATTAAGCTATCAAACTGAGTAACAGGAGCCGCAGCCAAGGCAAATCGAATTAAAAAATAATCACGAAAACACGAAAAAAACAATTTCGTGTCTTCGAATTTTCGTGCTTTCGTGGTAAAAACATATTCAATATCTTTTAAAAAGTCACTCAAGAAATATACATCCAATGAGCAGAAAAGTCCTCGGCATTGATATCCGAAATTACACCGTAACAGCAGTGCTTTTGAAAAGCAGCCTGCGGGAACACCACGTAGATGATTTTATTCATCTGCCCTTTTCCGGTCTCGATGACCCGGAAAGAAGCCTGTCAGCTGCGCTGCAAACCCTGGCTGAAAAAATGGATTTAACCGGCGGTGATGCGGTCGTCTCCATTCCTGCCAATCAATTTATCTTCCGGAATCTGCAGATACCTTTTAGCAATTCCAAAAAAATCCGCATGGTTTTGCCATTTGAACTCGAAACCACCCTGCCCTATGCGGTTGAAGATCTGGTTATCGATTTTCACGCCTTAAATGGCACCCCTGACCGTGATAAGACTGAACTCATCGCTGCGGCAATCGAAAAAAGGAAATTGTTTCCCTATATTGATGCTCTGGCATCCATTAAAGTCGACCCGGAAAAGCTGACGCTCGGTGGATTACCCACTGCCCTGTGTCTGGCCAGTCAGGCCGATCCGCAAGAAGATCAGCTTTTTATTGAAATCAATGACTCCTGGGGCACCCTTTTTGTCCTTGCGGGCGGCCGCCTGCAGCTGATACGATCATTTCCATTACCATCTGCCGGCCCATCTAAAACAGCGGTGCTCTGTGCTCAAATCCGGCAAACGCTGGCGGCCTTTTTGGAATCATCAGAGATGAATTTTAAGCCCATTGAAATGGTTGCCAGTGGAATCGGGTTGGTTGAAAATGACATCATCCCGGAAATAGCTAAAGGACTTGATATGCCGGTTGAGGCTGCCTCAATTGCAGGCCGAATAAACATCCCGGTGGCAGACAATGCGGAAGGCCAATGGATACCGGCTCAAATGGACAACGCCCTCGCACTTGCGCTGATGGAGGTCGAGGGTTACGGTGGCCTTAATTTCCACAGGGGCCAGTTTGCCGCCCAGAAGTTTTTGTCCAAGCATAGGGGGCCGCTCATAAAAACCGGCATACTGGCAGCTGCTGTACTGGTGTTGTTAATTTTTAGCCTGATGATGGAAGCCTATACGCTAAACAAACGCATCCGGGGCATCGAAAGCCAGATGACTCAAGTTTTTAAGGAGACATTTCCGGATGTGCAGACAATTCGTTATCCATATCAGGAGATGCAGGCCAAGATTCGGGAAACAAAAAAAAATGCGGCCTTCGAGGATGAAGCCGGACCTCATATCCGCAGCATCGATATTTTGAACCGCATCAGCGAGCAAATCTCTGAAAATATTACGGTTAATCTGTCACAGCTCGCCATCCAGCCGGATCATGTTTTAATCTCAGGCACAACAGACACCTACGATTCGGTGGACAGCATTAAAAGCCGCCTGGAACAGATCCAACAATTTACCAAGGTCACAATTAGCTCGGCCAACATCGATCGCTCGGGAAATGAAGTTCGTTTCATGTTGAAGGTGGAATTATAAAACGTTTGCAAAGACGCTTGAGATGGAATTTATCAAAAAATATTTAAACCTGAAAAAGCTCAATCGCCGTGAAAAATACATTATCTATGGAGCCGGCTGCCTTCTGGGGCTGTTTTTGATCGTGCACTTTGTCATGACGCCTTTTTTTGAAAATAAAAACCAGATGCAACGAAGCCTGCAGACCAAAAAAAACGAGCTTGAGGAAATGCGCCGGCTTCAAGCTGAATATCAGGCCTTGAAGCAAAAATTGCAGCTTTCGGAAGTCAGTCTCGGCAGGAGAGAAAAAGGATTTACGCTTTTTTCGTTTATGGACCAGCTCGCCGGTCAGGCCGGGATCAAAGACCGAATCAGTTACATGAAACCGTCAAATACCGTTCAGAAAAACAGCAATTATAAAATCTCCCGGGTTGAGATGAAATTGGACGCCATCACGCTGGAGCAGCTCACCGCCTATCTGTACGGTATAGAAACATCAGCAAACATGGTCATGGTTAAAAAGCTTTCGATCTCGAAAAAAGATAAAAACGATAATCTCATTAATGTGGTATTGCAGGTTGAAACCGTTGAGACTTAATATTTCCCCAACGGTTATTTGTTATAAGGTTAATTAAAAAACAAAAAGCTTACATTTTAACGCACCAAAAAGTGACTAGAGTGAACTAAAGTTTGAAGTGCCTAAAGTTGATGTATCGCCAAGCTCCATCTTTTCAATTATGAAGACAGAATTCCGAAACTTTAGGCACTTATCGCTTTTGCACACTCAGTCTATAATATATTTTTGAGATAAATTCTAGTTTACATTAATTGTAAAATTAAAGATGCAAGTTTTTAAATCGCGGATCTTATGGGCAATATATATATTTTGCGCGGCCCTGCTCTTTTTTTACATCCTTTTTCCGTCCGAGACGGTAAAGGAATACCTGGCCAATCAAATCCGGGAGGTGCAGCCGGGCCTGACGGTGGAAATCGGTCGGCTAAAACCGGATTTCCCACCGGGGTTGGCGCTATATGACGTCAGCGTATATCATCTCGGCCAGATCCTTGCCGACCTGGATGATTTAAAAATATCTCCGGATATTTTGTCCATATTTCTTTCGACGACCCATCTATCGTTTAAGGGCAATGGTTATGGTGGCACGCTTAAAGGCCGCGTGGATATCGGCAAAAAGTCTGTAAACAGAGAGCTGATGATCGATGCTGATCTGGCCGGCATACAGGTGAAACAGCTGGAAGCGTTGAGCGCAATGACGACACACAAAATTTCCGGCAATTTGGATGGTACGCTGATATTTGACACCCAAGCGCCCGGTCAGGGATTAAGCGGCGATCTGATTCTGTCAGATGGGCAAATTGAATTTTCACCCCCGGTGCTGAATCAAACGCTGCTTTCCTTTAACACCATCGAGGCTGAATTGATGCTCAATAATGGTTCATTGACCATTCAGCGCTGTCAGATTGAAGGCAATCAGCTGGATGCCGATGTTTCAGGATCCATAAAGTTCAGCGGGCGTTCTGTAAAAACACTTTTAAACCTGTCCGGAACGGTTAGGCCGCACGCGGCGCTGCTAGCCAAACTGGGCAAGAATATTCCGCAACTATTCGCCGGCAGCCAATTGGATAATCAGGGCCTGCCGTTTAAGATAACCGGCACCATGGATTCGCCTAAATATTCATTTAATTAAGTCAATGATGATGACGGCCAAAAAATATTTTATACTCGCCAACGCACTGCTGATTGCTGCAGGTGTCTACCTGGCCGTCGGGACCGTTTATACCATCAGCAATATCTGGCTGGCTCCGGTGGCGACCCCGCAGATTCATCCGGGCAAGGTCGCTGTTAAACAGCAATACGACAATCCACCGCTGTCACGCTATGACGCCATCTCGAGACGCAATCTGTTCAATACGCGCCCGGATGCCGCAGCGCCTGCCCAGGCGGCCATCAATATCGACAACCTTAAAGAAACCGACCTGAAACTAAAATTGTGGGGAACGGTAACGGGCAAGGGTCGCAGTGCTTATGCCGTTATCGAAGATCCCAAAACGCGGGAGCAGAACCTTTATCGCGTTGGGGATACCATCCAGGATGCGACTTTAAAACTGATCTTAAGGCAAAAGGTCGTTCTCAGCGTAAATGATCGCGATGAAGTCCTGGGGATGGAAGAAGCTGGAGCCGTAAAAAAGAGCAGCCCCGGTTCGCCGGTTGCCAGAAGCGTGGCATCACCACCCAAATTGCCGGTATCCTCCGCTCCAGGTCAATTTTCGCTAAAAAGCGATCAGATTCAAAGTGCGCTGGAAAATCTTGACCAACTCATGGACCAGGCTCGGATCCGCCCGCATATAGAGGAGGGCAAACCGTCCGGAATTTCCATTACCGGGATCAAACCCAACACGATATTTAGAAATATGCGGTTGCGAAACGGCGACATTATCACCGGCGTCAACGGCGCCCCCATCGAATCGGTGGAAGACGCCATGAAAATTTTTGGCGACCTCTCATCGGCTTCCGAGGTGCAGCTGGAGATAAAACGCCGCGGCCGAAAGCGCGTTTTAAACTATAAAATAGAATAAAAGAATGGCTGGGAAAAATGAAGATAAATTATAAATTTGGTGTGATACGGATTATCCTGGTTCTGGCGATAATTTTAAGCATTCATCCATTCTGGGTCGCTTCAGCCAGCGCGCAGGCGACCCAATCGACAGCTGAAGGAGAATCGGGCTCCTCGGATCAGTTTGTATCCATTGATTTCAATAATGTGGATATCAATGTTTTTATCAAGTTTATGAGCGAGCTGACCGGAACCAATTTTGTGGTCGATCAGCGGGTGAAGGGCAGAGTCACCATCATCTCCCCTTCAAAAATTTCGCTGAATGAAGCCTACAGCGTATTCGAGTCGGTGCTGGAGGTCCACGGCTATACAACGGTAAGGGCCGGCGATATTGTCAAAATCGTCCCCTCGCCGGATGCCCGTTCTAAAAATATTAAAACGCTGTTGCGCGAAGAGGCCGCCGATCCCGAGGATAAGGTCATCACCCAGCTGATACCTTTAAAATACGCCGATCCGGATGAAATCAAGCGTCTGTTTACCCCCATGGTTTCCAAAAGCAGTGTCATCCTATCCTACCAGCCAACCAATATGATGATTATTACGGATGTCCATTCCAACATCCGACGACTGCTCAAGATTTTAAAGGAGATCGATGTGCCCGGTATCGGTCAGGAAATTACGATTATCCCGATCAAATTTGCGGATGCCACCAAGCTCGTGAGCCTGTTAACCACCGTATTCAAGCCAGCGCGAAAACCCGTCAAAGGCTCCCCGGAATCAACGGTCACCATGGTAGCCGACGAGCGCACCAACGTCGTTGTCCTGCTGGCAAATGAAGTCGACTCCCTGCGAATCAAGCAGCTGATTACCATGATTGACAAAGAAGCCCCCCGGGGGAAAGGCAAAATCAATGTCTACTATTGTGAAAATGCCAGCGCTGAAGAGCTCGCCAAGGTGCTGCAGGAAGTCCCCACCCAGCAGACCGGCACCGCCAAAGGCAAACCTGAAGCCCCGCTGATCTCCGGCAAAGTCAGAATCTCTGCCGATAAGGCCACCAACAGCCTCATTATCATGGCCGACCAGGAAGATTATATTGTCCTGGAAGAGGTTATCAAAAAGCTGGATATTCCGCGTTCCATGGTCTTTATCGAATCATTGATCATGGAAGTGGACATGGACAAAAGCCTGGACATCGGCATCGACTGGCAGGCGTTTGGCGATACGACGGTCTCGGGTAAAGAGGTCGTCGGAGGCGGTGCGTTCAGTGATAGCCTCGTCCCCAGCATTTCGGGCGGGCAAGTCGTGAACCCTTTTGCAGGGGGCGGATTCACCTTAGGTTTGATTACCGAACCGTTTGAGGCGGCCGGTCTCGCCATTTCCAACATATCCGCGATTATTAATGCCATTAAAACCGAGGATGAATTTCGAATTCTTTCCACACCTCAGGTGTTAACCACCGATAACGAAGAGGCGCGCATCACGGTGGGTGAAAACCGGCCGTACCAGACGCGATCGACCACCGATCCGTCCGGGGGAACCTTTGAATCCTTTGAATACCGGGATGTGGGAAAAATCTTAAAGATTACCCCCCATGTGACCGAGGGCCGCCTGGTGCGCATGAAAATATCGCTGGAGGTGACCAATATTGATCAGGCCTCGACCCTGACCACCTCATCCACCCTTCCGGTCACCCAGAAACGCACGGTGGACACCACCGTTATCGTCAAGGATAATCAAACTGTGGTCATCGGCGGGTTAATCGACGATGCGACCATCATTAACCAGACCAAGGTTCCGCTGCTGAGCGATATCCCCGTGCTGGGCTATTTGTTTCGCAAGCATTCAGATACAAACCAAAAGACCAATCTTTATATTTTTCTCACGCCGCGAGTCATCAAAAGCCCGATTGAGGCTGATGAAATACTTAAGGATAAAAAAGAACAAATCGACACGATCAAGGAGGGCGGGATTAAGCTTTATCAGGGTGGTGAACCTGCTCCAGATGAAAAAGAATAGAATAAAGCAACAGCCGTGGCGACAAGGACTCAATAACCCGGATCAGTTTAAAGCTGCCTGCATCAGTTAATTTTTTAAGAGCGGCAACTGCAGCCTGATCCTATACGGTCACATAAAGATGATATCATGATCCAACGTTTAGAAGACATTTTGAAAGACAGATTCGGGCTCAATGAAGAGCACCTGACCGCAGCCCACCAGATTAAGACCGAAACGCAGGGCAATATCGGTCAAATCCTGGTCGATCAAAAAAATCTCTCGGAAACCCAGCTTTTGGAAGCATTAAGCATTCAATATGGAATGCCCTTCTGGCCCAAGCTGCCATTTGAAAACGCCGACGCCGATTTCACCGATAAAGTCTCAATTCAATTCTTAAAAAAATATCATCTGGTCCCTCTGGAATACAGCCAGCCCATCTCAGCCAGAGACTGCGGCTTTGCGCCTCAAAATGATCGCCAAAACCAGGCCGCTCAATTTGCACCGGGCTGCTATATTGCCATCAGCGACCCTTTGAACTTTCAACCCCTGGATGACCTCGTAAAGACCATCGGCGTCGATGATTATCGTATTGTGCTGTCCACCAGGGAAGCCATCTTTTCAGCCATCAACCTGCAATATGACTTGCGCCGGGACTCAGCCGAACAGCTGGTTCAGGACATGGAAGAAAATGGCAGCAACATTATCAGTGAAATCGAAGAAACCGCCGACCTGTTGGATGACACCAGCGATGCCCCGATTATTAAATTGGTCAATCACATCATTTCTCAATCCATCAAGGCACGCGCCAGCGATATTCATTTTGAGCCCTATCAAAACAGTTTTACTGTCCGTTACCGGGTCGACGGCATTCTCTATGATTTGCTGACACCGCCCAAATGGATCCAGCCGGCTTTGATCTCCAGGGTCAAAGTCATGGCAAAAATGAATATCGCTGAAAAAAGACTGCCCCAGGATGGGCGCTTTGAAGTCAAAATCGGTGATCAGGATATCGATGTGAGAGTTTCGACCATCCCGACGGCATTCGGTGAACGGCTGGTGCTGCGGCTGCTGAACAAATCCGGCTCACTGCTCGAGCTGCAGGACCTGGGCTTGAGTCCCCGCAGGCTGAAGATTTTGAAGCGGCTGGTTTCTGCCCCCAATGGGATCATCCTCAACACCGGACCAACGGGCAGCGGCAAAACCACCACGCTATATGCAATACTGTCGTCCATCAATCAACCCAACATCAATATTATAACCATCGAAGATCCCATTGAATATCAAATTAAAGGTATCAGCCAAATACAGGTCAATCCCAAAATAGATCTGACTTTTGCCCGCGGCCTGCGTTCGATTGTACGCCAGGACCCGGACGTCATACTGGTCGGTGAAATCCGCGACAAGGAAACCGCCGACATTGCGGTTCAATCTGCCCTGACCGGTCATCTGGTATTTTCCACCCTTCACACCAACGATTCAGCCAGCGCGATTACGCGGCTGGTGGACATGGGGGTGGAGCCGTTTTTAATTTCTTCATCGATTCTGGCGGTGGTGGCCCAGCGGTTGGTCCGGGTACTCTGTGAAGACTGCCGGCAACCCTATACCCCGAACCCGATCTATTTAAAAAGCATCGGATTTTCGCCGGATCGTTTTGAACAAAACACGGTCTACAAAGCCGTGGGATGTGAAAATTGTTTTAACACCGGATACAGAGGGCGGCTCGGCATCTTCGAAATCATGGTTCTGACCGAACGGTTAAAGAGCCTTATACTCTCTACTTTTGATTCCAACCGAATAAAAAATGAAGCGGTCCAGCAAAAAATGAGAACATTGCGGCAGGACGGCATGCAGAAAGTACTAGAGGGATTGACCACGGTTGAGGAGGTGCTGCGCGTCACGCAGAAGTAGTTTCTGGCACCTGGCCTATTGCTGCCCGGGTCCAGTCGCCGTCCGCTAGCTAGCGGTTTCAGTGTTCAGATGTCAGATTTCAGAGGACAGAGGTCAGAAGACAGATGCTTAAACTTGAAGATAAAATATCTTATCTGTTCTCTGTTTTCCGTCCTCTGTTTGCTGACCCCTGAATTCTGTTTTCTGTTATTTTAAATCCCTGACCGGCAGGGCGCGGTAGCCGCGCTGGTGCGCTTTGCGCACGGTATAATGATAGACATTGTCAAAATTAAATATCCGCGCGGTGGGGGCGATCGGATCGGTTTCCGATGTCCAAACCCAGCCGCAACTCAATTGTATTTCCGGCACCGTCTTGACCCACTGGCCGCACTCCGTTTCATATCCTTTCGCTTTCTTATTTTCCACGAGTAAACTTTGAAGTTCCGCCAGGGTCGGCAGGCGCCAGTTGTCATATCTTTTTGATAGTGTGTCGGGAAAGGTATATAATACCCACTTCTCAGCCTGGATCCAGTTGATATCTCCCTGATTGTCGGTTTTCGACCACATCAGACCCAGTTTTCGGTCTGTGACGGTTCCGTCGCCGTTATCCGTAAAACGATCTCCGGCCACTGCCGCGGTCCAGCCCACCAAGATTAGGGCGAACAGAGTAATGAGCATCGCAGAAAGGTATCGGAACATCATGCTCTCCTTCCAGGGCGGCGGCCCCGTATCCCAGGTTATGATAAATGAATATGTTTTCTCATACGTGCAGCATCGTGTTCATCCCGATAGGACAGTGTCGGAATCGGGGATCGGCGGAAAACTTTTTCCGCAACGGATCCTACCAGGATATATTCCAGGTCTGTGCGGCCCTTGATGCCCATGATGATTAAATCGACATTTTCCTTGACGGCAATTTTCAGCAATTCATCGCTGGGGTCGCCGACTTTAAAAACCGTGCGAACTTTTTCAAAAGGATCGGCAATCTTTTTTAGTATGCTGTCGAAATCCTTCTGACGTTCGTCTTTGATCCCCGCCACATAGTTTTCGCTGTCGACTTCATAGCCCATGGCCGCAATCGTTCCCACAGCTTCAACATCTCGCGCATGGATAATACTGGCCAAGATCAGCTCGGCGTTCATGGCGCCGGCAATGTCCGCCGCATATTTCAACAGGCCTTCCGTGTAACGGCTGGATCCAATCGCCACCAGAATTTTTTTAACAGCACCCATCATCATTTTCCTTTCATGCACCGACCGGTTCGGCAGCGGCTTTGGGCGTGCGTGCCCGCTGCATCAGGTAAAGAAGGCCGTAAATGCCCAAACCGATCAGATAGGTCCAGTAACGCTGATCTTGCGGAATTCCCAGCCAGCCGGCAATCAGATCCGGGCGCATCAAGCTTAATGTGACGCACAAAAACAGCGGAATTTCATAAAATCGATTTCTGGCCACAAACCATCCCTGGGTGGCCGAGGCGAAGGCGAAGTTTCCGACACAGGCCATGGCAAAAATAAGCAGCCCCTGGGGCCAGCTGCTGATGTTGTGCAGGATCAGATCGGAATTGAAAATAAACATGAACGGCAGGATGGCCGTACGGATGTCATACATAAATCCCTGCAGCCCGGTCGGAATCGGCGGCGACTTGGCAATCGCAGCGGCCGCATAGGCCGCCAGCCCCACCGGCGGCGTATCATCGGCCAGGATGCCGAAATAAAAGCAAAAAAGATGCGCGGCCATCAGAGGCACGATAAAGCCCTGCATTCCACCGATTTTCACAATCGCCGGGGCCGTCAGCGATGCCATAACAATATAGGTGGCGGTGGTGGGTAATCCCATTCCGATAATCAGGCTGGCGACCGCCGTGATGATCAGCATTAGAAAAATGTTCCCGCCCGAAAGGGTGTCGATGATCTGGGTGATCAGCTGGCCCAGCCCCAGCGCCACCACCCCGACAATGATTCCGGCGGCTGCCGTCGCCAGAGCCACCGAGACCATGTTACGGCCACCGGCAGCCAATGCCGAAAAGATGTCGACAACGCTCTTTTTAAATGCCGGCCCCAGCGGTTCCTTATTGATGTAAGCTTTTACCGGGTTTTGGAAAAACATCACAACAGCCATCACCCAGATAGCATTAAAGGCGGCCAGTTCCGGGGAGTGCCGCACGACGATCAGCTCATACAAGAGGAAGCAAAGCGGTACGAGGTAATGGGCCCCGCTGAACAAGGTTCTAAAAAAGGGCGGCAATTCGGATCGTGCCATTCCCCTGAGACCCAGTTTGGATGCTTCAATATGGGTAATAAAAAACAGCGCGGCGTATGAAGCAAAGGCCGGGATGGCTGCTGCTTTGATCACATCGATGTATGGCACATTGACGTATTCGGCGATAATAAAAGCGGCCGCCCCCATAATCGGCGGCGCCAGCTGTCCGTCAGTGCTGGCCGCCACTTCAATGGCAGCGGCTTTGGTACCGGGATACCCGACTTTTTTCATCAGCGGAATGGTAAACGTGCCGGTGGTCACGATATTGGCAATACTGGAGCCGGATACCAGACCGGTCAGCCCGCTGCCCATGATTGCGGCTTTGGCCGGCCCGCCTTTGAACCCTCCCAGCAAGCTCAGTGCCAGTTTGATGAAATATTGACCCGCTCCGGCTTTGTCCAGCATGGCGCCGAAAAGGACGAACAAAAAAACGATGGTGGCGGAAACATCCAGTGGGATGCCATAGATGCCTTCCGTTGACATGGTCATTTGCCCCATCAGGCGGTTGAGGGATGCGCCCTTAAAAGCAATTAAATCAGGCATATAGGGGCCCAATAATGAATAGATCAAAAATGCGGTCGCAATTGCAGGAAGCGCCGGCCCGATCACACGGCGCGTGGCTTCCAGCAAAAGAACAATCAGGAAAAATCCGATGACGATGTCCCGGGTAATCGGCGCTCCATATCGGGTGATCAGTCCGGCATAGTCGATGACAATATAAATCGCCGCAAAGGCGGCAATGATGCCAATAAGATAATCAAGGGCGGGAATTCGGTCCTTGGCGGAAAAATATCTGAAACCGAAGCGCGTTTTTTTGAAAAGGGGATAATTGAGAAAAACAATTAAAAGGGCAAAACCGAGATGAATGGCACGGATGAAGGTTGAATCCAGGATCAGCCAGCTGGCAATGGACAGTTGAAAGAAGCTCCAGCAAACCGCAATGAAGGGGATAACATATTTTTCAGGCCCCCTGGGTCTTCTTGCGATGCCTTCTTCTTCTTCGGCCATCCGCCTTGCGATTTCAATGCCTTCATCCGTTTCTTGAATTTCGTGGTTACTCATAATGTTCACCTAAATGGTCACGAGAATTTGACGGCACAAAAGCCCGCTATTCCAGATCGGCATCGCGAATTGCCGGGTGAGCAAAATTCAAACGGTGGCAAAGAGCAGATAAAACGCCGTGCAGCGGCTACAGCGACGCGTTGCGCGCCAGCAGGGTGAGGTGATGCTCCCCGCAATCCCTGCCTCTGGCGGACGGGGTATCAGAGCGGAAACGCCCGTCGCTTCATTCGTCAAATCGCCAGTTCGTTGATCCGTCAATGGATCGATTCCTTTTTAACAAACTGACGAATTGTCTCTTTAACTGTTTAACCAGGCGAGCAAAAGTTTTTTGAGAACAAGTTGGAGGCGGCGCAGACCGCCGCCTCCCAGGCCGGTTGTATCGTATTTGGCTGAGGCTTATTTTATTATTTTAAGCCGGCTTCTTTGTAATATTTTTCAGCACCCGGATGAAGGGGCGCTGACAAACCTTCGAGCATGTTCTCCTTGGTCAATACGGCATAAGCCGGGTGAAGTTTTTTGAAATCTTCAAAATTATCAAAAACTTCCTTTGCTATCGCATACACCACATTCTCCGGCACCTTGGCAGAGGTAACAAAAGTCGCCTTGACACCGAAAGTATCGACATCGGCATCATTTTGAGCCCCCGGATAAAGCGCAACCGAAACTTTAGCCTTAGCGTAAAACGGGTTATCCGCTACGAGTTTGTCGATTCCGGGTCCGGTAATCGGTATAAAGCGAACTTTGCGGGCACCGGCGGTCGCTTCTTTGATGGCGCCGCTGGGATGCCCGACGGTATAAAAGAACGCATCAATGCGACCGTCCTGCAACAGACCGGGAGCTTCGGCGGCCTTGACGCTTTCGGCGGTCAGATCATTTTCATAATCAATGCCCGCAGCAGTCAGGGCGTCAATCGAATTCTGGCGCTGACCCGAACCCGGGTTGCCGATGTTCACCCGTTTGCCTTTGAGGTCTTCAATTTTTTCTATACCGGCATCAACCGCAGCGACCAGCGTAACGGATTCAGGATGAATACTGAACACCGCGCGCAAATCTTCCTGTTTGCCTTTTTCTTCCCATTCAGCCAATCCATTGATGGCCTGGTACTGCCGGTCGGATTGAACCACACCGAACTCCAGGTCGCCTGACATTACAGCGTTGACATTAAACACCGAACCACCGGTAGATTCGACTGTCGCGCGAATGCCGTATTCGTCCCTCTTTTTATTGACAATCTTGGCAATCGCGCCACCGGTCGGATAATAAACACCGGTAATTCCACCGGTGCCGATAGTGACAAAAGTTGTCTTCGCGGGCGCTCCGGCAGCGGCCTTTTCTTCAGTTTTGGCCTTTTCTTCGGGGGCACAACCCATAACAAGGGCAACCGCAAAGACCACGGCTAAGCTGAAAATAAAAATTTTTTTCATTTGAACCTCCTTATCGGTTAAACTGTTCAATGAAAACGTTGGACTCTATTGCCTTATTCCATCCAAAACTTTAGAAATCATCTCAAAAATGTCTTTGGGTCCAACCCGCCGAGGCGGACAAGTCTCTTTGCTGGTACCTTGTTTCAAATCCTCGATCCACCTCTGGCGGACCTGCGATTTGCGACCCACCGAAGACCTATCAAATCTCGATCTGGATTGCAATATTTTTGTAATACCTTGATATTCAATGGTTTGTAAGAAGTATTCAATTTAAAAACCCATTTGGAGAGGATATAGGATTGATGACCGCATAAGCGACTTAAAAAACAGTATAATTACAAGCAGCTGCCTGAACGGGTAACCGCCTCCACCTTCCTCAGGCTTTTATCTGATTGATATTTTTTATCCTCCGTCATCGGTATTTTTCAGCCAGTTCATAAAAGTATTCGGCCTCCTGAATCCGGCCGCGCTTGCGGCAACCACCGGCATAAACTTTACACTTTTCCTTCAAAGTGGTTATTGCGGCCCGATATTGCTGGGGCAAAAGAAGGTCGCTTTCGATGATTTTCAGCAGAGACTGAATTCGATATTTGTCCAGTCCGACGCCTTTTGATAGCTGATCATCATGGCCGCCGCGCTTGATGACCAGCGGTAAATCCGTCAGATGAACCGGATACCGGCAGCTGATCCGCAGCCACAGATCATAATCTTCACAGGCCGGCAAGTTTTCATCAAAGACGCCTACGGTGTCAAAAAGGTCTTTGGCAATCATCACAGCCGAGGGACTCACCAGACAAAGCTCGAGAGACCGTTCAAAAATCATCCCTGAAAATTTATGGTGCCTCTTTTTGGGATTTACCCGCAGACCGTTCCGATTCCAGATTTCCTGGGTCTGGTTGATCAGGGCATCGGCATTGTTCTCAAAGAATTTTACCTGAGTGGAAAGCTTTTTGGGTAACCACAGGTCATCTGAATCCAGAAAGGCAAGCAACCGCCCTGTTGCCTCTTCAATTCCGCGGTTTCTTGCAGCGCTGACACCCCTGTTGCCCTGCTGCAAAACCTTGATCGCCTTTCCATAGGCCTCCAGAATTTCCAGGGTGTTATCCTCCGATCCGTCGTCAACGACAATCAGTTCATAATCATTGAAGTCCTGGTCCAGAACCGAATCAATGGCCTCTTGAATGATCCAGCCCCGATTGTACGTGGGGATGATGACGCTCACCAGCGGTAATTTCGCTCTTCTTTTCATTTTACAAGACTTTATCCATAAATCAGACAACCTGCACTCCAAAGTAAAATGGGGAAGTCGGAATGCGGATATGAAAGTTAGAGATGCAGATTCCCGGTATTATACGGGATATGGCTTAAAGGCAGCACGCACGCGCAAGAAAAATATATCGAAGATTCTGTTTTTGGATTTTTTCCGACTTCCCCTTTCCGAATTCCGCATTCCAACTTCCGCCTTCCGCATTCCCAATTCCGCATTCTTTTCAGATCATTCGCATAATTTGTGCGAGTTTCTTCTCCAGCCGCTTCTCGGAGACCGGGAATGCGGTTTTAAGCTCCTGGGCAAAAATGGACACTTTATATTCCTCGATCATCCAGAAAAATTCCTCGAGCGCCCTGCGCTTTTCAATGGATGCATCGGGTGAAAGCGTTTTTATTATTTTATCCAGTTGATCGCTAAAGGTTTCGACCCCCCTGGTCTTGGCCTGATCTTTGTCGAAATCCACCACTGCCCGCTGGGCCCGAATTTCCATGCACTTGATATAACGAATCAGGTGGGCCTGCCGATCCAGATCATAAAGCCCAACGAATGATTCCGGGACCAATCGCGCAAGATCTTTGATTAAATCTTGGCAGAAGCCTTTGAAGGCATGATTATGCGGGTTTGCCAGTGTAAGCTTATCGAGTTCTTTGCGCAAATGGTGACAGGCTTGTAAAACCGCCAGACAATGATTCAAAAGATCCTGGCCGTAAGAAATAAGGATTGGAGATATTTCTTTGGCGTGGCTGTAGAACGACTCCGCAGACCGGATGTTTTTAAAAAAAAGGTCGGATATGGCTCTATCCATCAGCCGCTGCTCGATATTGGCCGGACCGTCAAAAAAATCCGCTGCCGCCTTCAGCGTTTTGGGTAATTTCAAACCTTTTTTTAAAATTTTCAAGTCTTTTGCAAAATGGATTTTATAAAGACCGGCCACACCCTGTCGATGCAGCGCAAGGGCCTTGTCCTGATGACGGAATAATTTCAAACCGACCGACTTTGCCTCATCGCCGCCGGCTACCAGCGCCGGATAGGCAACCCATTTTGTCTGATCCGTTTGAGGGCTGTGAATGAACTCGGGCAGAGCACCAAAATCCCAGCGGGTGATGCCGCTCCTTTCCCACTGAAGACGTAAGGATTCGAGTTGGTCGTCCGGGGTTGCGTCTATTTTTTGTTGTAAGAGCACCGCCGGGTCCCTTGAAGAACCGAGTTCTTTTCCATCGGGTGCGATCACAGATATGCGCATTTTAAGATGCTCCGGCAGGCTTTCAATCGACCAGGCGGAAGCAGGAATATCGACCCCAAAGCGCTGGTGAATAAATTCACCCAGCGCTGAAAACAGCGAACGTTTGTGCCGGGGGATCTCCCGGCAGATGATCTCAACCGTCTCGTTAACCGGGACCAGTTTTTTGCGATACGCTTTGGGAAGGCCTTTAATTAGGATTTCGATTTTTTCTTTTAAGAGCCCCGGCACCAGCCAGTCAAAGGTTTCATTTGAAATTGCCGGCGCCATCGAAACCGGAACCTCAATGGTGACACCGTCATCATCTTCGCCGGGGTCGAAGTGATATTGATAGTCAAAGGCCTGCCCTTTAATCTTGGTGCTCAGCGGATAGCGGGCGAGTTCAGCGGCATCGGGATCATAATTCATCAAGGCCTGTTTGTTTAACCGTAAAAATCGGTCCCCGCCTCTTTTTTTCAAAAATTTTGAAAGCATTGCCGTGCTGTAAATCCGGTTTAACCTGTCTCTGTAAAAAACAAAGAGGTCGTCCTCACTGATCAACACATCTCGCTTGCGGAGACGATCTTCGATCCCTTTGATATCGTCGATCAGGTGCTGATTGTGTGTCATGAAGCCAAAGGGCTTTTTAAGATCGCCTTTTATCATCGCTGCGCGCACAAAGATATCGGTGGCGTCGTCAGGATCTATCGGGCCGTAAGCCGCCGGCCGTTGCGATACGATGATCAGGCCGAACAGGCTGACCTGTTCATCGGCCATGACCTCTCCCCGATTTCTTTCCCAGTGAGGATTGAGAAAGGTCCGCTTGCAGAGATCCCCGCCCAGTTCCTCCAGCCAGTCACTTTCAATATTGGCGATCGTACGGGCAAAGAGCCTGGAAGTTTCAACCATTTCGGCAGCCACGATCCAGCGTCCGGCTTTGTCAAATAGCCCTGATCCCGGGAAGACCATCGCTTCCCGGTTGTGGGTTGCCCGAAAAAAATTTTTCTCTTTTTTTTCTGCAATGTTGGAAAGAAATCCGCTCAGAATCGATTTGTGGATCGCCTGATATAAAGGGTGTTTCTGGTCCAGGTTCAGATTTTCCGGTTGGGGTTTAACCGGGCGGCGTGTGCCGCTCATATTGAGATCTTCTAAAATGACCCGAATTTGATGGTGGATATCGCTCCATTCGCGCATGCGTTTATACGATAAAAAGTGCTCCCGACAAAACCGTTTGAGTTGATTGGCGCTTTTCAGGGTATGCCGCATGTATTGATAGCGGTTCCAGATGTTGAGCAGAGTCGTAAAGTCCGATAAGGGATCGTCAAACTGCGCATGCATCCGATCGGCCTCGGCGGCTTTTTCCAGCGGCCGTTCCCGGGGATCCTGGATGCTTAAAGCAGCTGCAATCACCGCGATCTGATCGATGCACCCCTGGTCTTTGGCTTCAAGCAGCATCCTGGATAAACGCGGGTCCAGCGGCATTTTCGCCATTAACCGTCCCTTCTCCGTCAATTTCAGGTGTTTTGATGATTTGCCAAATTTCCGCCGGGGCTTGGCGGATTCAATCTCTGCGCTATGTGCTTTGCCCTCTGCCCTCTGCCCATAGGTAATGGCCCCCAGTTCGTAGAGCAGGTCAAAACCATCTTTTATGCTTTTTAGATCCGGCCGATCGATAAAGGGAAAATCGGCAATGTCGCCCAGCCGCAGGGCAATCATTCGCAGGATGACTTCGGCCAGATTGGCCCGTAAAATTTCGGGCCGTGTGTAGAGGGGGCGCTTCAGATAATCATCTTCTGTATACAGGCGCAGGCAGATACCTTTTTGCACCCTTCCACAGCGCCCTTTGCGCTGATCGGCGCTGCTGCGCGAAACCGGCACCACCGGTAATGAGGTGGTGCGCGATCGCGGGGAGTAGCTTGAAATCCGGGCCAGGCCTGAATCCACGACATACTTGATTCCCGGAATGGTCAGAGAGGTTTCGGCGACATTGGTCGCCACGATGATCTTGCGTTCAGCTGACTGCGCAAACACGCGTGCCTGTTCGGTGGCGGTCAGGCGGGCGTAAAGCGGCAGGACACGCGATTTTTGGGGCCCGGAAGCTTCGATCAGTTCACAGGTATCTCTAATGTCCTGCTCGGTAGGCATAAAGACCAGAATATCCCCCTGGGCACTGGATTTTAAAAGCCCGCTGACCGCTTCAGCCGCCAGCTCAATATGGGTCAAGTCGTTGTTTGCTTCTTTCGAAAATTCCGGCGGTTGATAGCGAACATCCACCGGATACATGCGACCCGACACTTCAATTACAGGAGCATCGTCAAAGGCTTTGGAAAATTTTGCGGTATCGATGGTTGCTGAAGTGATCACCAGCTTGAGATCGTCCCTGCGATCGAGCAGGGTTTGTAAGATACCCAGAATAAAATCGATATTCAGGCTGCGTTCGTGGGCCTCATCGACGATAATCGTATCGTAAGCGTTTAGATACCGATCGGTTTGGGTTTCAGCCAGCAGGATGCCGTCGGTCATAATCTTCAAATAGGCATCTTTGGAAGTGCGATCCTTGAATCGAATTTTGTAGCCGACCGCCCGGCCCAGATCCTGCCCGAGTTCCTCGGCAATGCGGCGGGCCACGGCCATGGCTGCAATTCTACGCGGCTGGGTGTGACCGATGATGCCGCTGACGCCTCTTCCGGCCGCCAGGCAGAATTTGGGCAGCTGGGTGGTTTTGCCGGAACCGGTTTCACCGGAGACGATCACCACCGGATGCCGGCGGATGGCCCGGATGATTTCGTTTTTCTTGGCCGTTATCGGAAGGTCTTCATTATAGCTGAATTTCGGCAGATTCTTCTGGCGTTGGAAGCGTTTGCGCTGCGATGCCCGCAGGCGGCCTTCGAGCCGCTCGAGTCTGGCGCGCAGTTGGTCTGCCGGCAGCGATTTGCCCTTTCGGCCGGCCAACCGCTCGATTTCCCGCAAACCCGCCAGGCGCTCGGCTGCCATCACTTCGGGCAAAAGCGTTCTTAGTTTTTCTATTTTATTATCGAAATGTTTCAGTTCAACAGCCACTTGAATTAAGATTGAAAACAGTCCGGTAGCGGGACGGCGCATCGAAAAAGGGTCATCCCCTAAATGGATTTTTCCCACCCTTGCCCGAAGTCCGCCAATGGCCTGATCTCTTTGATATCAAAAGTCACCGCGGCATGAATCATTTTGGCGGCACCCGCTCCTCCTTTTTCGGCGATGGCCGCTTTGATTTGATCGAGCCTCTCCCCCGATGTCTGGCATTCTGTCATGGTCAGGTACACCCTGACGCCTTTCCATTCAGGCAAGGATTTTCCGGGTTCCATAATCATGTAGACGGCACGGGGATTATCTTGAAGGTTGGCAAAGGTCCGGTTTTTGCCAAGCCCCATGACCACGGTCTTTTCATCGATCATACGGGGGGAGCCGAAATAAGCGACATCCACATTCCCTGTTTTGTCGGCGGTGCTGAGCGTTCCGATTCTGGGCTGCTTATTGAAGTATTCCATTAATTTTGTCGACATTTTCATCCTCCTTTAACCGGTTTAAAATCCCAGCTCGACCTTAAAGAGCACTTCCCAATTCGTTGGATATAATGTACATAACACAAGTCTTTGAATGAATAAAAGCATTATCAAGCCAGCATGGTAATCATAGGGAGGTCCCCGAGATGAAAAGCTACCGCAAAGAGCTATGGTTTGAGGTGCCGACCCGCAGGGCTTTTATCAACATCACCCCGCAGGTGGAGCAGTGCTTGCAGGAGAGCGGAATCAAGCAAGGTTTGGCACTCATTAACGCGATGCATATCACCGCGTCGGTATTTATTAACGATGATGAATCCGGGCTGCATCATGACTATGACGTCTGGCTGGAAAAGCTGGCCCCCCACGAACCGGTTTCCCAATACCGCCACAATGTCGGCGAGGATAACGCCGATGCCCATATGAAACGCCAGGTCATGGGCCGCGAAGCGGTGGTGGCCATTACCGACGGCAGGCTGGATTTCGGCACCTGGGAGCAGATTTTTTACGGTGAATTTGACGGCCGTCGTCGCAAACGGGTGCTGGTTAAAATTATCGGCGAATAAGAAAGCGGCTTGAAGACGGTCTTCGCAGGATTTACTTTATAAGCACTTGCTTTATCTGTCCCCTGAGAACGCATTGCAAAACATATGGAAGGAGGACGCCACGATGTCAAAAGCAATCAGAATATATGAAACCGGAGGCCCGGAGGTGATGCGCTGGGAGGATTATGACCCCGGACAGCCGGCAGCGGGTGACGCCCTGGTGCAGCATGCGGCCGTGGGGCTGAATTTTATCGATGTCTATCACCGCAACGGCACTTATCCTTTGCCGGCCCTGCCCGCCATTATCGGAATGGAGGGCGCCGGCACGGTGACGGCGGTCGGCGAAGGCGTAACGGAGGTCGCCGCCGGAGATCGGGTGGCCTATGCCGGGGTGCCGCCCGGCGCTTATGCCGAAGCCCGTCTGATTCCGGCCCACCGTCTGGTTAAGGTGCCGGATGCCATTTCCACCCAGCAGGCGGCCGCCATGATGCTGCAGGGAATGACCGCCCGCTATCTGCTGCGCGGCTGCTATAATGTTAAAGCCGGCGACACCATTTTAGTGCATGCCGCTGCCGGCGGGGTCGGATTAATTGTGTGTCAATGGGCCCATCATCTGGGAGCAACCGTCATTGGAACGGCCGGCTCAGAGGAAAAGGCCGCGCTGGCAAGATCACACAGCTGCCACCACACGATTCTGTACAATCAGGAGGATTTTGCCGAACGGACCCGTGAAATCACCGGCGGCAAAGGCGTGGATGTGGTTTACGATTCGGTCGGCCGGGCCACCTTCATGAAATCCCTGGATTGCCTGCGCCCCATGGGCATGATGGTCGCATTCGGTCAGTCCTCAGGGCTGGTGCCGCCGTTTGACCCCGGACTTTTAAGCGCCAAAGGCTCTTTATTTTTAACCCGCCCCACCTTGATGACCTATACAGCCGAGCGCGAGGCTTTGCTGGAACACGCCCGGGACCTGTTTGAGGTGGTCGGGAGCGGGGCCGTCAAAATCGAAATTCAGCAAACCTATCCGCTGTCGGAGGCTGCCCGGGCCCACCAGGACCTGGAAGCACGCAAGACCACCGGCTCAACGATTTTATTGCCATAGGTTTTGAGAATGGTTTAAAAAAACTAAATGCGGTTCAGCCCGCATGGCCCTTGACAGACCATCAATTTTTTGAAATAAAGGCCGCTTACACTTAAAGTTTATGATACCCTATTTTCGTTAAACGATATGGGAATACATCCACGGAGGGATCTGACGTATGGCTGAAGAGGCAATCAAACTTGGCGGAAAGCAAAAAAGCAAGTTCATCGACCAGGTCAAAACGTTGCTGCCGGAGGGCGGAAATCTTAACCTGTGCCTGACCTGCGGCGCCTGTTCTTCCGGATGTCCGGCCACCGGCCTGGAAGACATGGATCCGAGAAAATTTTTACGCATGGCCGCTCTGGGCATGGACGAGGAAATCCTGAGTTCCGAATGGGCCTGGTGCTGCACGCTGTGCATGCGCTGCATCTATGTCTGTCCCATGAAAATCGACATCCCGCAGCTGGTCTTCAATGTCCGAAAAAGCCGACCCCGGGAAGAGCGGCCCAAAGGTATTTTAGGCTCCTGCGACATGGCCCTGCGAAACGACACCTGCAGCGCCATGGGTGCTACCGAGGAAGATTTTCAGTTTGTGGTCGAGGACGTGCTGGAAGAGGTTCAACAAACCCAGGAAGGATTTGCAGATCTTAAGGCACCGGTTAACAAAAAGGGGGCTTATTATTTCTTGAATCAGAATTCCCGTGAGCCGGTGACCGAGCCCGATGAAATGGTGCCCCTCTGGAAAATCCTGCACATCGCCGGCGCGGATTGGACTTACGGTACCAAAGGCTGGGCGGCCGAAAACTACTGTATGTTTATGGCGGACCTTGAAAACTGGGAAAAAATCGTACGCACCAAAGCCAAAGCCGTCGATGATCTGGGCTGTAAGGTCTGGCTCAATACGGAGTGAGGGCACGAACTGTTCGCAGTCCGGGTCGGACTGCAAAAATTCAACATCGAGCACAATTTTGAAATCGAAAGCATCATTCGACTTTACGCCCAGTGGATCCGCGAAGGCAAATTGAAGGTCAGCTCCGAATGGAACAAGGACCGCAAGATCAAATTTACCTGCCAGGACCCCTGCCAGCTGGTTCGCAAAACCCTGGGCGATCCTGTGGCCGAAGATATGCGCTATGTGGTCAAAGCCGTGGTAGGCGAGGAAAATTTTATCGACATGACCCCCAACCGCTCCAATAACTATTGCTGCGGCGGGGGCGGGGGCTTTCTGCAGAATGGATTGCCTGAGCAACGTCGCGCCTTCGGCAAGGTCAAATTCGACCAGATCATGGCCACCGGCGCCACATACTGCATTACGCCGTGCCACAACTGCCACTCCCAGATTCACGATCTGAGCGAGCACTTTGAGGGCGGCTACCATTCGGTGCATCTGTGGACTCTGATTTGTCTGTCCATGGGCATTCTGGGTGAAAACGAGCGCGAATATCTGGGACCGGACCTGGCGGATGTGGATGTGCTGCCGTCCAAGGAACTGGAGGAATAAGCGCAGCGGTTTCAACTAAATTCAATATAACCAACAAAAACCCGGCCATTGAAAAGGCCGGGTTTTTTTATCTTTTATTTTGAACCGCACAACCGCAGAACAAGGAATTTCGAATATCGAAGTAGAAAGATCAATTTTATCGTTCTATTAACTTCTGCGGTTAAACATTCCTTGTTCGATATTCGATATTCAAAAAACAATCGCCCCGTGCGCCATGCACCATGCCCCATGCGATTTTATGCCGCCCTGGAGACCCTGACCGCACAGACCTTGTATTCGGGTATCCCCGAAATCGGATCCAGAGCGGCATGAGTCAGCCGATTGGCCGCAGCCGCCGCATAGTGAAAGGGGATAAACACGGTTCCGGCAACAGCCTTGCGCGATATTTTGATCCGCGCCTGTATCGTACCCCTGCGGGAATCGATATTGACCCGGGATCCTTCTTCAACCCCGAATTTCCGGGCATCCTGCGGAGAGATTTCCACAAAGGCTTCCGGCGCAATTTCATTGAGTCCGCCGGTTCTCATGGACATGGTGCCAGTATGGTACTGGTAAAGCAAGCGGCCGGTGGTCAGATACAGGGGATATTCATCGTCAGTCATCTCCGCCGGTTCGATGTAATCAATGGCATGAAAAAGGCCCTTGCCCCGGCTAAACTGATCGCGGTGCAAAATCGGGGTGCCGGGATGTTCGGCCGTCGGACAGGGCCAGTGAATACCCTCATATTCGATTCGCGCATAACTGATACCGGCATAAGAGGGGGTGACCGCTGATATTTCCTCCATGATTTGCCGGCTATTTTCATAGGCCATGGGATACCCGATCCGCGTGGCAATCTCACTGATAATCTTCCAATCATCCCATGCCTGTCCCGGTGGCTCGACGGCTTTGCGAACCCGCTGAACGCGGCGCTCGGTGTTCGCAAAGGTGCCGTCTTTTTCGGCAAAGCAGGCCGAGGGTAATACCACATCGGCCAGCCGGGCGGTTTCAGTTAAAAAGATGTCCTGCACCACCAGAAAATCCAGATTGTTCAGACTTTTTTCGGCATGGTTGACATCCGGATCAGACACCAGCGGATTTTCACCGATCACATAAAGCGCTTTGAGCGTTCCGTCATGGGCTGCCGGTATCATCTGCGTGGCCTTCATGCCGGGCTGATCGGGAAGCAGATCCACTTGCCAGGCCTCGGCCATGCGCCGGCGTGCTTCCGGATCTACGACCTTCTGATAGCCGGAGTATACATCCGGCAGCCCGCCCATATCGCAGGCTCCCTGGACATTGTTCTGACCGCGCAGCGGGTTGACCCCGCCGCCGGCCATGCCCATGTTGCCGCATAACATGGCCAGGTTGGCCAGAGATTTGACGTTGTCGGTTCCGGTGGTGTGTTGGGTAATGCCCATACAATATAAAATGCAGCCGCGATCGGCTTTGGCATACAACCGGGCGGCATCAATGATTTCCTGCGCCGGGATACCGGTGATCTGCTCCACATAATCCGGGCTATATTTTTCAATGATTTTTTGAAGATCGTCAAAGCCTTCGGTACGGCTTTCTATGAACGCTTTGGCGTGTAGCCCCTCCTTAACAATGACATGCATCAATCCATTGATCCAGGCCACATCCGTTCCCAGATTCTGCCGCAACCATTTGTCCGCATATCGGGTAATGCGGATGCGCCGCGGATCAACAACGATGAGCTTTTTGCCTTTAAGGGTTACTGCGCGCTTGACCACACTGGATATCACCGGATGGTTTTCCGTTGTATTGGACCCGGTGATTAAAATGACATCCGCATCTTCGATATCGGCAATGGTGTTGGTCATTGCCCCGCTGCCGAATGCTGCGGCCAGACCGGCCACGGTGGAAGAATGTCAGAGACGTGCGCAATGGTCGATATTGTTGGTGCCCAGCACCGCCCGGGCGAACTTCTGGGCAATGTAGTTTTCCTCATTGGTAATCCGGGCCGATGTCAGCATGCCGATGCTGTCGGGTCCGTGTTCGGCCTTGATGCCCCCCAGCTTGCGGGCCACCAGATCCAGGGCCTCATCCCACGACGCTTCGCGCAAACGACCGTTTTCTTTGATCAGCGGTGTCTTCAGCCGGTCATTTGAATGGATAAAGTCGAATCCGAAGCGGCCCTTGACGCAAAGGCTGCCTAAATTCGGCGCCACCTCCTCCACCCCGCTAACTTTGACCACCTGGTTGTCCTTGACGTGCAGATAGAGCTGACAGCCCACCCCGCAATAGCTGCAGGTAGTGCGTACCTTGCGCGTCTGCCAGGGACGGGCCTCGAAGCGGGCATCCTTTTCAACCAGGGCGCCAACCGGGCAGGCCTGCACACATTCTCCACAAAAGACACAATCCGAGTTGATATAAGGTCGATCGCCGGCGGCAATAATTTTGGTGGCCGCCCCGCGATAGCCGAAATGGATGGCCTGGTTGACCTGGACTTCGTTGCAGGCCTGCACGCAACGGCCGCACTGAATACAGCGCGAAAAATCGCGTAAAATGAACGGATTGGCGGTTTCCATCGGGTAGGAAGACTCGGTGGGCTCAAAGCGCTCGCCGGTGACCTGGTAGCGAAACGCCAGGTCCTGCAGACGGCACCCCCCCCAGACCGGGCATAATTCGGTGTCGTTTTCAGCCTGTTGCACTTTAAGCTGAAATTCGGTCCAGTTGTCAGCGGCGGTGCCGCAAACGGCACAGTTATGATTGCCGGATGACAGCAACAATTGAAGAACCATGCGGCGCGCTTCGACAACTTTCGCCGTTTCAGTTTGAACTTCCATATTGGCCGCAACCGGTGCCGCACAGGAAGCCACCAGACTGCGGGCACCTTTGACTTCAACCACACACATACGGCAGGCGCCGGTTGGGGTGGCCCGTTTCAGGTAACACAGGGTCGGGATATCGATGCTGTTTCGATGCGCAACCTCCAGGATGGTTTCGCCCGGCTCAAAGCTAAATCGGTTGCCGTTGATCAATAGGCTGTTTTCGGAAGGCATGGCGTTCCACTCCTTTAATCGGATTGAATTCGGATTCAGCTCAAGGTGTCAGTTTCGCAAATATTTTTAATTGCAATAATGAAACGGGTGCCGCGACGGGTATGGTCAGTCCGTCTGGCATTTGCCGACCCGCGGGAGCCAATTCAAGCTTTTCTTTGTACATAAAATCAGGGGTCTTGTCAATCCGCACCATCGTCTGACAGCGCGGATATTGCCGCAAGCGGGTCCAAAGCTATGCCGGCGCTTTTCGATTTTTCCATCGGTAATAAAAGTAAACCCCGCAAATGCTGCCGATGCTGTTGGCGATGACGTCCATAAAATCGGCATGTCTGAAAGGAACAAAATATTGATGGATCTCATCGCTGATTCCGTAAAGAATTGCTGATCCGATGCTGAATAATATCAAAAGGTTTTTGTAGTTTTTGAGCGGAAGGGTTTCATAGCCTCTGTAAAAAAGGACCCCTAGCAGGCCGTAAGCAGTAACGTGCAGGAATTTATCAAAAAATTTCACATCTGGCATGCGTTCCGGGCTGGGCCGTGCGGATTGGATGTAAATGGCCAGGCAGTAAACGATCAGCGGCAGCCAGCAGATGAGGAACTTTCTGAATTTTGATTGACCGATAAGTGGCATATTGCCGGTCCGGAAGTCAGATGCCGGATATAAGGTTTCAGGTGTCAGCATTTTAGCCGCTGGCTTCTCGCTTCTTGCCTCTGGCCAGCAACCAGTGACCAGAAGCCAGTGGCTATAGGCCCTGTTATCGGCCGCCAATACCTGATACCGATTTACCTGATACCTGAATTAAAAATTGGTGGTCGGGCGGCGCTGGCCGAATAAGACTTCACAGGGTGCATTTTTGGTAACGTGCTTTTTCAGCTTTTGGCACCACAGAGATTGAAATGTATGGCAGCTGCCATCCAGAGCTTCCAGCTTGGCAGCATTCGCCCATTTGCAGCGTAAATCACACCACTGGATTTTAGGCATTGTCACCCTGGCGTTTTTGTTCATCTTTTTATCTACGAATTACAGAAAGGAATTAAAACTCCAATAAATCCAAAGCACGAAACTCGAATTTCGAAACAATACCAAAATCCGAATGTCCAAAATTCAAAACAAATTTCAACTTTTGAGCATTTGAAATTCGGATTTGTTTCGGATTTCGATATTCGAATTTCGAATTTTCTGGACAAAATGAGCGCAAAACGCAGTTCAAATGCAACCTGCAAAACTTAGCAATTGGGGCTGCTACTCCCGAAAAAGGTCCAGCGCCAGCTTCCGCTGGCGAATATGTTCCCCCACCGTATCCACAAATCGATCATGGGAAACACCGTATTTGACGTGGCCATCCAGCGTGCGAACCGCAAGGGTGGCGGATTCTTTCTCTTTTCCGCCGATGGTCAGAATCAAGGGAATTTGATTCAACTGGGCTTCGCGAATTTTTTTGTTCAGGCTTTCGGCGCGGTCGTCAAGCTCCAACCGCAGATCGGCTTTTTCAAGCGCGGATTTCACCGTATTGGCGTAAGTGACCAGCTCATCATTGATCGGCAGGATCACCGCCTGAACCGGTGACAGCCACAACGGCAACTTGCCGGCAAAGTGTTCAATCAAAATCCCCAGAAAACGCTCAATGGAGCCGAAAACGGTGCGGTGAATCATCAGCGGCCGGTGGCGTTCGTTGTCTTTGCCGATATAGGTCAGGTTAAACCGTTCCGGCAGCGCCATATCCAGCTGAATCGTGCCGCACTGCCAGGTCCGACCCAAGGCGTCTCTGATATGCAGATCGATTTTGGGGCCGTAGAAGGCGCCGTCACCTTCATTTAAGGTGTACGCTTGGCCGTAGGCCTTCAGACCTGATTTCAGCCCTTTGGTGGCGTGTTCCCATTGCTCGTCGGTGCCGATGGATTTATCCGGGCGGGTCGACAGCTCCAGATGAAACCCCAGGCCAAAGGTGCTGTACATCCGCTCTGATAAACGCAGCACGCCCAGAATTTCCTTTTCAATATGCTCCGGCATCATATATAGATGGGCATCGTCCTGGTGAAACGCCCTGACCCGAAAGAGTCCCTGCAAAACCCCGCTGAGCTCATGGCGGTGCACCAGACCGACTTCAGCAGCCCGCAGCGGCAGATCTTTGTATGAATGGGGCTTTCGCCCGTATATGAGCATGCCGCCGGGACAGTTCATCGGTTTGATGGCATAATCGTTGTCATCGATGGAAGAAGTATACATATTTTCCCGGTAATTTTCCCAGTGGCCGCTTTTTTCCCACAAAGCCCGGTTGAGCATTATCGGTGTTTTGGTTTCCACATATCCGGCGGCGCGGTGCTCGACGCGCCAGTAATCCAGCAGGCAGTTCCAGACCACCATGCCTTTGGGGTGGAAAAAAGGCATCCCCGGCGCTTCCTCATGAAAGCTGAACAGATCCAGCGCCTGTCCGATCTTGCGGTGATTCCTTTTTTTGGCCTCTTCCAAAAATTTCAGGTGCGCATTGAGTTCCTTTTTTGAGAAAAAAGCCGTGCCGTAAATTCGCTGCAGCTGCGCTTTGGTCGGATCCGCCCGCCAGTATGCGCCTGACACTTTTGTGAGCTTGATCGCTTTCACGTGGCCGGTATGGGGCACGTGCGGGCCGCGGCACAAATCGGTAAATTCGCCCTGCTGATAAAACGAGATGGTGCCGTCTTCCATTTCCGAAATCATTTCCAGCTTGTACGGCTCGTCTTTGTAAAACTCCAGTGCTTCGGCTTTGGACACCTCTTTGCGATAGACGGGCAGCCGGGCTTTGATGATTTTTTGAATTTCAGCTTCAATTTTGGCAAAATCTTCTTCTGAAACCGGCCCCATGTCGATGTCGTAGTAAAAGCCTTCGTCGATGGCCGGCCCAATAGTCAGTTTGGCATCTTCGTAAAGGCGCAATATGGCCTGGGCCATCACATGGGCCGCACTGTGACGCAGCACATGCAGGGCCTCGGGATCTTTCGGGGTGATCAAGCGCGCCTTGGCGTCTTTGGAGATCACGGCGCTTAAATCAACCAGTTCGCCATCCAATTCCATGGCCACGCAATTACGCGCGAAGTCTGCTGAAATGCTTTCGGCCAATTCCAGGCCCGTCGGGGCTTTTTCAAAAGTCTTTAAGTTCCCGTCTGGAAGTGTTATGCTTATCATTACCTTCTCACTTTGATTCGTTTTGAACAAATGATAAAATGATCGAATTTATGATATTATAATAGGATCTCTCGATAGAATTTTAAAACGATCAATTTGGATTATTTTAAAATTTCAGAATACCAAACTTAAACATTTAAGCAAAGGATAAATTAAAACCCCCATGGATTTAGAAATCAATGGGGAGTTATTTGTTATTTGATATGGGTGAACAACGAATATCAAAAATACCGATAGACGAAAGGCTTTGATGGGTCAAGAAGAAAAATGGCAAAACGCGGTGCGCACAGTTACTTAATCGTCGATTCGATCTCCAAGCTCGAAAAATTTGCCGGCCACCTGGACAAGCAAAAAATCATCGGTGTCGACCTGGAAGCCGACTCGATGTATCATTTCAAAGAGAAGGTCTGCTTGATCCAAATCGCTACCCAAGAAGCCACCGCCGTTATTGACCCGCTGCAGATCACAGATTTTTCCGTATTGAAGCCCGTTTTCGGGCGTGGCGATATTCAGAAAATATTTCATGGCGCCGATTATGATGTGCGGTCCCTTTATCGAGATTTCAGGATTAGTGTTAACAATCTTTTTGACACCGAACTGGCGTGCCGCTTCCTGGGGTTTAAGGAAAGCGGTTTGGAAGCGGTGCTGAAAAAAAGATTCAATGTGATCTTGAATAAAAAATATCAGCGCAAAGACTGGTCAAAGCGCCCCCTGCCAAAGGATATGGTTGCCTATGCAGCCAAGGATGTGACCCACCTTGTCCCCTTGGCAAAAAGTCTGCATCAGGAGCTAAAACACAAAGGTCGGCTTTCATGGGTTGAGGAAGAATGTGCCTATTTGAGCAGGGTCAGACCGGCATCAACCGATTCGAGCCCCTTATTCCCCGGGTTTAAAGGCGCCGGCAAGTTGGGCCCCAGGGGCCTGGCAGTTCTGGAAGAACTGCTGCAATTGCGCAAAAAAATCGCCCAGCAGCAAGACCGGCCGCTTTTTAGAATCATTGGAAACAAGTCGATATTAACACTGGCAGAAACAAGCCCTCAGAGTATGGGAAAGCTGATGAAAACCGGTGCTCTGGGGGCCAAACAAATCGACCGTTACGGTGAAGCGGTTATCGAGGCGGTAAAAAAAGCCATGGAGATCCCCACAAAGAATTTGCCGAAATATCCGCGTAAAGCCGCGCCGAATGTGCCTGCTATTGTAGCCAAACGCGTAAAGGAGCTGCGAAGCTGGCGGGATAAACTTGCGAAAAATCTTGAAATCGATCCGGCCATCATTTGCACCAAAGCGCTGATCAGCGCAATTGCGGTGCAAAGACCCCTTACCGCCGGCAATCTTGCAAAGATTAAAGAAATCAAAAACTGGCAGGCCACCGAATTTGGCAGTGACATTATTGATGTTTTAAAAACCGTCGGCTGATTAAAATCTTAATTTTTATATCTTTTTCGTGTTTTTTTGCTTTCGTGCTTTCGTGATTAATTCATCTTTTTTGGTTGCGGCGTGTCGGGTTAGGCCTATGGAAGAAAGAATTACGATTCCCTCCGGTCGGTATCAGCTGGAAGGCTATTGGCAGGCAGGCGCCTTGGGCAAAGGGGTGGTGATCACTCACCCCCATCCGCTGTATGGCGGCACGATGAACAACCCGGTGGTTGAAACCGTTCAAAGGGCCTTCCAGCAGCACGGTTATGCCAGCCTGCGGTTTAATTTCAGGGGCGTCGGCAGCAGCCAGGGAAACCATGACAACGGTATCGGCGAACAGGACGATGTTCGTGCTGCCATCGCTTATGTCGAAGACAGGAATGTGCGGTCGGTCGACCTGGCCGGCTACTCCTTCGGGGCCTGGGTCAACAGCGGAGTCGTCGCCGACGGCCGCACCTCGATCCGGTCCATGGTAATGATTTCGCCTCCGGTAGGATTCATTGAATTTGAAAATATCAGCGCACTGAGTTGCCTGAAGCTGGTGGTAACCGGAGGTAAGGATGACATCGCGCCGGCCGATCAGATCCGCGATTTACTGCCGTCCTGGAATCCGGATGCCCGACTTGAAATTATCGACGGCTGTGATCATTTTTATTCCGGCCTTTTGAACGAACTGCAGTCGATTCTCACGCACTATTTGCAGTCAGATGAGTCAGACGCACCCTAAATCGTTGTTTCTCGCGGCGAGGACGCCGCTCCCACCCTGGTAAGTGCCCTTCATTTGTGGGAGTGGCTTCCAGCCAAGCATGCAAGGCGCGCGGGTTTGCGTGAGGAACTTTTCCAGGGATTCAACCCGCTTCGAAATACCGCAACTCAAAGCGTTTCCTGCCTGTCAGACGCTCATAGGTTTCATCCGGATATCCCAGCGCAATGACGGCGTAAACCGTTTCTTCAGCATCAATGTTTACAAACGCTTTGATGCCGGAATCATGGCGCATGGCGTCAACCGCAAAGCCGACCAAACAGCTGCCCAGCCCCATACCGTGGGCGGCCAGCAGGATATTCTGGGTGGCCAGCATGGCGTCTTCCATCGGACAGCTTGCGCCGGGCCTGGAGGCGACAACGATAACCGCGGGGGCTCCGTGGAAAAGAAGGTCGCGTCCGTGCTGTTCCCATTCCGCCAGAGCGTCTTGTACCGACTGATAGAACTCCTGATAATAATTGTCCAATGCCGGTTTGCCGATCACTTTCAATGCCCGGCGCAAAAGCTTTTTTTCAGCCATCCGATTTAATTTTCTGAAAAAGGCGCCGATTCGCTGTCCGAATTCATCGACGGCAGCACGGTCCGGAAAAACTGTAAAGGTCCATTTCTGGCTGTTGGTCCCCGAAGGCGCGGTGGTTCCGATTTTGACCAGGTCTTCAAGGATCGATCGATCAATGGCCTGATCGGTATAGTTGCGGCATGATCGCCGCGAGGCCATCAACTGAACCAGGCTGCCGGTATCAAACTCGCCGTGCGGCAGCCAGCGATTTGAAAGATTAAAACTGCGAAAAGAAAGGCTCTGTTCATCGATGGCTTCCACCCGGACCGCATCAACCGGGCACACCGCCGCGCAGTGGCCGCACTGCAACGAGCGGTCTCCGGTTACCTGCGCCTTGCCATCAACCATGCTGATCGTGTCCGAAGGACACACCTTTACGCATAATTCGCAACCGATGCATTTTTCCTGATCGATACGGGTCGTAACGGTTCTGTCGATCATGGTCACCTCTGAAGTGGATAAATTCCCCTGAATCGGGTCAAAACCTCAAAACACGCTGGAGGTCAATAATCGTGAAAAGACCAAAGTGAACTAACGTTGGAAGTGCCTAAAGTTTTGGTGTCGCTACGCTCCGTTTTTTATAAAACGACAGAATGCCATAACTTTAGGCCCTTTAGATCACTTTAGGCATTTTTTCGAATGAGCTCTGACCGAAGCTGCCGGGCCATCAGACGCTCGTAAAAATGCGGGGCCAGCCGCGACATCCAATAGGCCAGCTTGCCAACCGGTGACAGCACCAGCAATTTTTTCTTCTTTATGAGCCCCTGGTAGACCGCATCCGCAACCCGCTCGGGCGAATCCTGTTTGCCGACCGTTGACTGGGGATGGCGGGTGACGCGACCGTCCCCGCCCAGAGCCCGGGCCTGCAAATGCGTCTGCACAAATCCTGGACAGACAATCATGATATGAACACCGCTGCCGATGAGTTCGGCCCTCAGTGAAGTAAACAGCCCGTGCAAAGCGTGTTTGCTGGCACTGTAGCCCGTCCGGCCGAGCAGGGGCGCCACTCCGGCCAGGCTTTCAATGATCACGATCGAGCCTTTGCGGGCGATCAGATTGGAAATCGCATGCTTGGTGCAGTGCAGGGAACCGAAAAAATTGACATCCATGACCCGGCGAAAGACTTCGACGCGGGTATCGACGAAAGCGCTGCGCTGGGTAATACCGGCATTGTTGACCAGGATATCCATCCCGCCGTAGTGCGCTGTAATTGAACGCATCGCCGCCTCACATTCCGCATTCCGGGCAACATCACAGTAAATTCCGATGGCATCCATGCCTGCGGCGACCAAATCCGCTGCCGCCGCATTCACGGCGGTTTCATCGATATCGATCATTCCGATTTTAGCGCCTTTGGCAGCAAGTGTTTTGCTGATCGCAGCGCCAATCCCGCTGGCCGCACCGGTGACCACCGCGACTTTATTTTTTAAATTATTCGATGCCATTTGCGTTTTTGGTGATCAGGCAGATAGGCCTCCCGTATCGGGCTGCAGATCTGCCGGTAAAGGCCGCCGGGAGAAAATAAACGCGGCGATGAGTCCGGCGATGATGTGCCAGATTCCCCACCAGGCCACCAGAATCGCCATTCCACCAAGACCGTTAAAAAAATTAAAAACCAGCACCAGACCCAGCCCCGAATTCTGAATTCCCACTTCAATGGACACCGCCCGGTTATCCGGCTCGCTCAGCCTGCAAAGACGACCCGACCAGTACCCCAGGTTGAGCGCCAGTGCGTTATGAATCAGAACCCCGATAAAGACCAGACCGACATAATTTAAAAAATTTTGCCAGTTGACGGCCAGCGCCGCCGCTACAATGCCGATAAAAAACACCAGCGAAAATATTTTAAACGGTTTTCTGACCTTTGCCGCCAGAGCCGGAAATGATCGTGAAATCAACAGGCCGATGCATAGCGGCACCCCCAGGATGACAAAGACCGTGATAAAGACATCCAGGGGGCTGAGACTGACCTGTCTTAATATGTTGGCAGTATGGGGATTCAGACTGCCCCACAGCGCCAAATTTAACGGCGTCATCACAATTGCCGCTACAGTCGAGACCGCCGTCATACTCACCGAAATAGCACAATTGCCGCGTGCCAGATAGGTGATGATGTTGGAAAGGTTGCCGCCCGGACAGGCGGCCACGAGGATCATACCCAGCGCTATTGAGGCCGGCGGGTTTAAAATCAGCGTCAGCAGAAAGGTAAAAGCGGGCAACAGGATAAACTGGGCGGCCAGGCCGATCAACGGTGCCTTGGGAGCAACAAAGATGCGCTTAAAATCTTCCAGTTTCAATTCCAGAGCTACCCCCAGCATCATCAGACCGATAGCGGCATTGATGATAAACAGCCCCTGAGGATTAAAATTCAGTCGCACCTGATCGATCACTGCTGGATCCATCGCATACCCCCTGCTTTTTTGGGTTTTCAGGTTGAAGCCAAACCGGATGAGCGCACCTGTTACCGGCCTTGCGCCGTGTAGCCGCCCAGATTCGCCAGGGCGACGCTTCCGGGACTGACGGTGGTGGGATCGGTCATCACATTGATGCAGGCCGCTATGCCGGCGGCAAATGCTTCCTCCAGCGCTGGCCGGATATCTGATGGATCTTCCACATACAGCCCTTTTCCGCCCAGCGCTTCAATCAATTTATGGTAATCGACTTTTCCGATGTAAGTCCCGGTTTCAATGGCATGGCCGATGCGCAGCTCCTGGCTGTGGCGAATCATACCCCATCCAAGGTCGTTGCTGACAACCACGACGATCGGAAGGTTTTTGCGCAGGGCCGTCTCAAACTCCATAAAATTGAATCCTACCGAGCCGTCACCGATAATTAAGCAAACCCGCCGCTGCGGGTAACGCAGTTTGGCTGCATTGGCAAAGGGGATACCCACCCCCAGGCAGCCATAAAGACCGGCATCCAGATAGCGACCGGAATTTCGAACCGTGCGGGTAATGCCCATCCAGACCTGGGTATCTCCGCCGTCGGCAACGACCATATCGTCTTCACGGTCCATAAACCGATTAATTTCATGAGCAAGCCGCATGGGATGAATGGGAATATTTTCACTTTGCCAGTCAGACCGGGCGGGTGCCTTGCCCGCTTCATCCGCCTTTTCGAGGGCCGATACCCAGCCGGCAAATCGCTCACGAAGGGACCGGCTCATTTTTTTCTCATGGATGACGCGGTTGCCGGCCTTTAACAATTCCCTCACATCGCTGACAACGGCAAGATCCACCGATCGGTTGCGACCGATCTCTTCAGGTTCAATATCGACCTGAATGATTTTTGCTGACGTATTAAAAAGATCACCAAACAGGTAGTACAGGCTCATCCGGGCGCCCAGAAACAGCACCACATCTGCCCCTGTATTGGCAGCCAGGGCTGCACCGGGTCTGATGGCAAGCGAAGATTCAAAGCACAACGGATGCGTGTCGGATATGGTCCCTCTCCCCATTGCGGAAGTAAACACCGGGATTCCAGTTTTTTCTACAAATTCAAGAAGTTCCCTGCATGCATCAGCATACCACGCGCCGCTGCCGGCGATAATAACCGGCTGGGTCGCCTCTGCAAGCATCGATAGCACCTGCTCCACTTTAGCCAGGTCAACCGGATACGATTGAACAACGGTGTGCGGCATTTTGACGCCGTCGGGGCTGACTGTTTCATTCAGGACATCAACCGGCAGTTCCAGATACACCGGCCCGGGGCGGCCGCTGCCGGCGGTACGGAAGGCAAAATCAATAAATTCCGGGATCCGTTCCGCCTTGTGACAGATCAGCGCCTTTTTCACCATGGGCTCGATTACCGGTCGCTGGCGCATATCCTGCAGGTCCAGCTTTTCGATACAATCGATTCCCACGCACCCGGAAATAAGCACCAGCGGCGTATTGGCAAACCGGGCGTTGGCCACCGCTGTGAGCGCATTGGTAAAACCCGGTCCGGCAGTTACCATCGCCACGCCGGGTTTGCGGGTCATCCGTCCCCAGGCTTCGGCCATAAACACGGCCGCCTGCTCATGGCGGGTATCAAATAGCGTAATCGGTGTTTTTTCCAGATATTGATAGATTGGCGTAATATGGCCGCCGCTCAACGTAAAAATGGTGTCAACTTCTTTCTGAACCAGCGCTTCAACTGTCAGACGCCCACCCGATACCAATTCCATAAATGCCCTCCTCCTTCATTACAGTTCATTAGTTAAATGGTTGAATAGTCAAATTGTTCTGACCAATTAACGAATACACGCATTAACGATTTAACCAGATTTGATCTGCGATCAAATCTCCATGAGCTGCCCGCCGGTGATATTAATCGCCTGCCCCGTGATATATGAAGATTGGTCCGATGCCAGGAAAGCCACCAGATTTGCGACCTCATCGCAGCTACCCAGGCGGCCCATGGGAATCGTCTTTAGCATTTCGGCCTGCCGCTCGGCAACGGTCGAATTCAAAATATCGGCCTCCAGCTTAAACCGCCAGTCGGTAAAATCCGTTTGGATCACCCCCGGACAGATGGCATTGACCCGGATTCCGGCGCCGGCCAGTTCTTTGGCCATGACCTTGGTGAGCATAATGACTCCCGCTTTGGCCACCGCATAAGCGCCGTTGAACAGCGGCGGGACCTTGGCCGCTCTGGAGGCCATATTAATCACACAGCCGCCGGTGTCCATCATCAGCGGAACCAGCGCTTTTGAAACCCGGAATACGCCATTCAGATTGACATCGATGGTTTTCAGCCAGTCGCTCTCATCATAGGTGTGGATGGCATTGGGCACGCCAAAAACGGTGCCGGCATTGTTACACAGGATATGAATGCGACCGAATTGATTTTTAACTTTTTCAGTCATCCGCGCGACCGAATCCCCCCGGGTCACATCCAGCTCGACTGATAACGACTTGATATTAAATGTTTTTTTTAAGTCACCGGCCAGACCGGCCAATTCATCCCCGTTTCCGGCAGCCGGCGCATTCTGGCGGGCTTCCTTTCCAACCAGATCGGCAATGACCACATTGGCCCCGCAGGCCGCCAGTTTCCGCGCAATGGCGTAACCGATGCCGGACGTTTTGCCCGAACCGGTCACCACGGCAGTTTTGTCTTTCAGATCATCGCTCATGGTTCTGCTCCTCAACGATACGTGTGAAAAATTAGCGACTCCGGCCTCAATTCATTATTGAGCAGGCCGCATTTGCCATGGAACCCATAGTTATTTTTGTTGCCGATGGAAATCAACAAAAAATTGACACCCTTTTACTTCAGCCTTAGTTTTTATAAAAACCCGCCCAATTATTGCCGACGTGCGATCATCTTCCGCATGCCGCGGGGTCATGCTGACACCTAAATTGGCCATTGCATAGCGAAAGGAGGCGCAATGAAAACGGTCACCCAGATTATCGAAGAACAGATCCATCGCTGGCAGATTGAACACCGGGAGCAAAAGGAAGAAAAACCCGGCATTTCCATCATCACCCTGTCAGGAGAACCCGGCGCCGGCGGCCGCATCGTGGCTTCACGGCTGGCCGAAAGACTGGGCATCGAGATATTTCACAAGGAAGTGATCAATGAGATGGCCAAAAGTGCCGACGTCAGCGAAAAACTGATAGAAACTCTGGACGAGCGGGGGCTTTCGACACTCGAAGACTGGATCTCTTCGCTGGTTCATGAACGGCACCTGTGGCCTGACCGCTACATGCAACATCTGATGAAGGTGATCGGAACCATCGGCAGACACGGGCACGCCGTGATTGTCGGCCGGGGAGCCAACTTTATTCTGCCGCCCGAAAAAAGATTCAGCGCGCGTATCGTGGCTCCGCAGGCCTGGCGCATCGGCAATGTCGCCAGAGAATTCGGCATTTCAGCAGATGAGGCCAAAAAACGCGTTCTGAATACCGAGTCAGACCGCCGTGCCTTCATTCGAAAGTATTTCAACGCGGATATTGCCGATCCCACCAATTATGATCTGGTGATCAATACCGCCGTTTTAAACGTTGATGATGCGGTGAAGGTGATCTCTTCCGCCCTGGGTCTGGTGGAATGCGTTTTTGTGGGATTTTAATAATAGCTGTTTTTTCCGATTTCTTTGGCCCGACGATGAAGCTGGGGGATGCAAATCCCTAAGGTCGGCTCGGACATCCGGCAGGTCGCCCTGGGATCAATCAGAGATCTGATTTTAATTCGCCCCTCAGAAACTGTCTGAAACCCTTGAGCGTGCCCCGCCAGGCTGCATTTTCTCCAGCCATAAGGGCAACAACAATGTCCTTTTCGACGCTGACTTCTAAAACAACCTCTTCATCACCAATTTTAAACACGGCTTCGGCCCAGCGTTCAGCCGGCAAGCCGCTGCTTTCGCAATCATAATCCGTGCGGATTTCCCCGGTCATTCGGATATCACCCATGACTGTCCTCCCTGCCGCTTTACCCCCATTTGTCGGAAAAATTAAAATCCAGACAATTTCCCTGTTTTAACAGGACAACAAACTCGATGCGCTAACGGGCTTAACCTGGGAGCCCAAAATGCATTTTTAAGAGAGCTGCTAGTGTTGCGTCCTACAAATAAGTCACAAAATGACAGTCACTCCCGCGCAGGCGGGAGTCCAGCTCAAAAACACCTGGATTCCCGCCTGCGCGGGAATGACGGATGGATAGCACATCCCAGTAATGAATAATATT
>Ga0209742_10000132_pt1 | contig 42300 bp, 44 predicted proteins | sample DeeMarSeWOR38_10_FD_187462 | JGI IMG/M metagenome (GOLD analysis project Ga0209742, IMG submission 187462) | Marine sediment microbial communities from White Oak River estuary, North Carolina - WOR-3-8_10 (SPAdes) (version 2) | ecosystem: Environmental > Aquatic > Marine > Intertidal zone >...
TCGGTTCCATTTGCTTTACCTTTTCTGTGTTTTCTCCAGGATAAATACAACAAGCTCATCAATATCTTCTGGCAGGAACCATGGTAGATCCGGGCGGGTCCGGACATCGCTGACCATGGCAATGAGTGTTTCACCAGGATCCTGCAATGGTTGATCATAAAGCGTGCTTTTGAAAACTTCAATTTTAGGGAGAGTGGACCATTTATAGCCTTCGGCTATTACCAGGTCAACGTTTTGAAAATAGCGGTTGACAAGGTCCTCCACCGGCCTGTCAGCTGTATCATCCTGGATAAAACCTATACCTGTGGAGGAGGACAAGAGCACGGCCTTGGCGCCCGCCTGCTTGTGGCGCCAGGTATCCTTGCCAGGTGTATCCATCTGGATCTCACCATGATGGTGTTTTATTGTGCCTATTCGAACCCCTTTGTGCGCAAGGGCAGGAATAAGTTTTTCTATAAGGGTGGTCTTGCCGCAGTTCGGTTTGCCGATAAGTGCCAGAACAGGCGGCATAAGTGATCCTTTAGATGGTCAGGTCGTCGCGTGTGCTTTTGCGCGGCCCGCCATGGCCGGCTGTCCGCCAGTCACGGATCGGGGCGACCTCCAGCATCTGCTCTTTGCGGTCAAGGCGCTCGAGGCGGTCATGAATCATCTGCCAGATGCAGTCAATCTCAGAGTGAATCTCACATTTGCCGTTCTGTGAACCGCCGCAGGGGCCATTCATCAAGCTTTTTGCACAGCGGGCAACAGGGCACAGTCCGCCGGTCAGATGCAGGACACAGTTGCCGCAACCGGCACATTGTTCTGTCCAAATGCCCTGTTCTGGTGACCCCCCGAAAAATGTTGTATTTACGCCAGGATAGACCACTGTGGTTGGATGCAGGTTTGCGATGAAATTCACCCCGACACCGCAGGCCATTGAAACGATGGCATCATACTCGCCTTCCCAGGTGTCCAGGCTGTCTACATACTCTTTATCGCATTGCCGTACCAGGCTTCCTTCCTGGACTTCGATCTTGCGTCCGTCTTTTTTGGCGCCCAGACGGAGAAGTGAGGCAAGCAGCTCAACCTCTCTTTCACCACCGGCGGAGCAGACAGTAACACATCCACGGCATCCCAGAACCAGGATCTTCTCATGACCCTTGGTCATTTCTACTATTTCGGCAATAGGCTTACGCTCTGCAATTATCATGCTGATTCTCCTTTGAGCGGGCTCGGTCCTAATTTTTTTATTTTCTTATCCATTTCCTGGGCTACAGCGACAAACTCTGGGTGAAATCCCCTTTCCAGGTGAAACATTTCAATCCTCTCAGCTTCCACGTCCAGTTCACGCAGGGCGGTTTTAACAGCCAACACTCTTTTGGCCGCCCTCTGGCTGCCCTTGACATTATGGCAACTGTCAACAGGACAGCCCACGACATAAACTGCATCAGCACCATCCTCAAAAGCCTGCAGGAGGGCGCTGACCTGGATTTTACCTGTGCAGGGCACCCGGAATAAAGAAACACTTTCGGGAAAACCATCCTGCTTGAGGCCTTCAGGCCCTTCAGCACAGGTTTGCTGCGAGGTGTAATGACAACAAAATGCTCTGATGTTTGGTGTAAAATCGCTCATTGTACACTCCAGCCTAAAAAGTGGTTTTATTTACTGCCGCAGGCAGCAATCAATATTTCATCCTGGGATTTATTGAGCATGATGGCCTGGGCCGGACATTCAGCCACGCAGATCCCGCAAGCCTTACAATCCCTGATGCCAATGGTGGCGACACCATCAGCGTCTATCTTGGGAATCTCCCATGGGCAGACCCGGACACAGGTAAGGCATGATACGCATTTGTCGCGTTCTACCCAGGCAGCTTTCCCCTTATCAAGAATATCCTGGTCGGTTATATATCCCTGCTCATATGCCATATCCCAAAGAGCCTGCACGATCTCGGCGAAACGGACGTCCTGTGGGCAGACAAAAACACAGCTCTTGCACTGGGAGCAATACCAGAGCAGGTCTGACTTCAGCAGTCTGTCTTTCAGGCCCATGCGCACCATATGGATGATCTTGCGGGGATCAAAGTCGGAAATTGCCTGGCTTACTGGGCAGATACCGCTGCAGGCACCACAGGAAAAACAGCGGTTCAGGTATTGGCCGCCCTGCACGTTGGTTACTTCAGAATTGAAGGCAGGGGTGATTTCCTTGGTCGTCACAGACATAAGAAACCTCTTTTTCTAATAATATATTATAGTTAGAGAAACAAATCCGTATTGAAAACTCACATCAACAAGGCATCGCGACCTGTCGAAATTACATAATAGACTATCCTTTGTCAATACAACAGGCGAAAAACATATCATAAAAAAACCAGTAGTTCTACCTATAATTTTCCAAAGCACAATTTTTTTTATATAACTGGATTAATGAGCCGAAGGCTCCAAAGATAGGTCATGTTCAATATTGCCCTGGTATTGCAATAATGAGACGCTGTCTCTCAGGCAGCAATTAAACATCCTCTGCACAGCAGATTATAAGCAATATCCAGTCACTTATTCAGGATTCAACGTGGAGCATTTGCTCCCAAATGGCCTGCCCGACCGGAATGAATGAACTTCTCGCCATTGTATCATTATGATGCCGCTGCAGCCGGCCAAACACCCTTACCAGTCCTATTTCTTCAATGGTCTGCATATTATCCTGCACCAGCCTTTCATCCTCCTGTTTCACCGGGTCAGAAAAAACCACGCCAAGAACAGGAATCTGCCTGCGGCGCAAGGCCTCAAGGGTAAGCAGTGTATGGTTTATAGTGCCAAGGCCGCTTCTGGCCACGATCAGGGTACTGGGCAGCATCTTGGCAAGCAGGTCTGCCAGAAGCAGGTCCCGCCGCAAAGGAACCATTATGCCTCCAACCCCCTCAACGATGAGGCACTCATACCTGGCTGCCAGGGTTTTGTAGTTTTTAATGATTACTTCAGGCTCCACTTTCCTGTCTTCCATTTCGGCTGCCAGGTGCGGCGAGGCAGGGAACCTGAAACAATAGGGCACCTGCTGTTCAAGAAGTTCAGGGACTGGCAAAATGGAGGCTGCACCTAAACAGATAGCAAGGTCTTCGGGCATTTCACCACTGACGCCGGTGGCAACCCATTTCTGATAACCTGCCTGTACCCCTTTTATTTTTAAAAACTCAAGAAGTCTGGCGCAGACATAGGTTTTCCCAACTGCAGTATCGGTTCCAGTGACAAATACCGTATTATTGACCATTCTTTTCATGCTTTCCGGATATTATCAAAAAATCTCGATCCATCAACAAATGTTGAACTGATAAACATTGCATACACGTCACTATATCGTATTTGGTTGATGAATCAAACAGGGAGAAATTATCCGGATGCCAGAAAAATCTTGAGTTGCAGGAAAAAGGAAACTACATTTTCAGCAAAACCTATTATTTCATCACTGTAAGGAAAACATGCCGGGAAAAGAGCTTATCATCCCACAAGCAGACCTTGCCAAGCGTGTTAAAGAGCTTGGCGCTGCAATTACAAAGGATTACGAGAAGGGCCAGCTGCTGCTGGTCGGCATCTTGACTGGTGCTTTTATGTTCATTGCGGACCTTGTCAGGGAAATTAAGCGGGAGATAGAAATCGACTTTGTCAGGGTCTCAAGTTACGGAATGGAAACGAGTCCTTGCTCGCTGCGCCTTACCAAGGACATTGAGCTTGATATCCAGGGCAAGGATATCCTTGTTGTCGAAGATATAATTGATACCGGGAATACACTGGCGTACCTGAAACAGTTATTTGAGGCGCGCGGTGCGAATTCGGTCCGTTTCTGTGCCTTGATTGACAAGAAAGAGCGGCGCGAGGTTGAGGTTGCTCCTGAGTATGTGGGTTTTGAAGTGCAGAGCGGCTTTCTCGTGGGTTACGGTCTTGACTGCAGGGAGCAGCACAGGCAGTTTCCAGAGGTATATCGCTTGAAAAATTTATAGAAGACAGGTGCGCTAAATTCAGGGTCATTAATTTAAATCAGGAGGCAACAATGCGGAACAGGGCGAAATTTGCGGTGATTCTTTCTGGCTGCGGCAACAAGGATGGAGCAGAAATCCATGAGTCGGTGATGACCCTCTGGGCCATCCATAAACATGGGGCTGAGTACCAGTGTTTTGCCCCGGATATACCCCAGCACCATGTCCTCAATTTTATCACCGGCCAGGAAATGGCAGAATCCCGCAATGTCCTGGTCGAGTCGGCCAGGATAGCCCGGGGCAATATTAAAAATCTCAAAGACTATAAGGCCCAAGATTATGATGGACTCATTATGCCTGGCGGCCTTGGAGTGGCAAAAAATCTTTCAACCTTTGCCTTTGAGGGGCCAGGCTGTTCGGTGAATGAAGATGTCGCCCGAGCTGTAAAGGAAACCGCCGCTCAAGAAAAACCGATCGGTGCTTTATGTATTGCTCCTGCGATCGTCGCAAAGATACTGGGCTGTATCACGGTAACCATTGGCCATGATCCGGGAACAGAAACAGCGCTGATCAAGATGGGGGCGACCCATAAAAAAACGACCCATGGTGAAATTGCCATAGACAGGGAGCACAAGATAGTTACTACCCCCTGCTATATGCTCGATGCCCGGGTTGACCAGATCGGCACCGGGGCGGAAAATCTTGTCAAGGCGGTGCTCGAAATGGTCCAGCTTTAGAGCGCTTTAAAAAATTTTTCGCATCCCGATCAGAACGCATGCCAACGATTTGAATGAAGCAGCCTTATCCTGTTAAGCATATTCTGGTTATCAACCGCTCAACCGAGAAAGCCTCAGCCTTGTGCAGAAAACTATTGAAATTATTGGGCATTCTCTATTTTATTTAAAGCCCACGCTGCCATTCCCCTGACGCTTTCATCTTCATCATGCAGAAGTTCCCTGATAGAATCGGCTGCCCTTTTATCCTGTAATTCTCCCAGGGCCAAAACCATCGTTGCCCTGACATAGGCTGAGGGGTCATCCAGGGCTGGAAGCAGCCTTGACAGGGTAAGAGAAATGTCTACCCGGCCAATCTTGCCCAGTGCCTCTGCCGCATAGGCCCGGACATAGAGATTTTCATCTGTGAGGCAGTTGCATAATGAGACAAGGGATGTTTCTCTTTGTATCTCTCCAAGGCCCTGAACAGCCTCCACCCGTACAAATGGATCGGGGTCATTGAGCTTCAGCAGTAACATTTCCAGCATTTTTTCTTGTGCCAACTCTGAGGCAATAATATGGAGTTCAGGAGCTGTGGCCGGCTGACGGTTCTCCATGTCACCGGCATCACCATGCTTGACCGCAAGTGAACTTCCTGGCAATACAAGAAATGCGACCAATGGAATAATGAGTACTGTTTTTTTCATGACATGCCCTCCTTGCCATTAAAAATTAATCTCGCCCGGTAAAATTGTGCCAGTCCATCACACAAGGTGTCAAGCGTAATCTATATTTTAAAGGGGGAATTATTAATAAACAACCAGGAGCCGGAACTAATCTCCGGCTTAAAAAATTAATGATATAATGTGGTTGACTACAGGCTTTTCATTTTTCAGAAACGGGGAGTAATTCCAGGTTTTTCATTTTGGTCCGCAGCTGTTTACGGCTTATACCAAGAAGTGCCGCAGCCCTGGATTGATTCCAGGATGTTTTATCAAGGGCCTTGATAATGGTTCTTTTTTCAATTTCAGGCAGGTTGAATTCCCTGACCTCAGTATATTCTTCACCGGTAATCATTTGCATTTTCTTGGGCAGGCAATAAACATTTATGGTGTCATGCGGGCAGAGAATGACTGCCCGTTCCATTACATTTTCCAATTCACGCACATTGCCGGGCCAGTCATAACTTTTTAGGGCTTTCAGGGCTTCAGGATCGATTTCGCGGATGTCCTTCTTGTTTCTTTCCCGAAAATGTTGCAGATAATGATTTGCCAGCAAAGTGATATCATCAGTTCTAGCCCGCAGGGGAGGAATACGAATCGTTATGACATTAAGCCGGTAGTAAAGGTCTGACCGGAACTCATCATTCTTCAGGGATTCCTCAATGTTTCTGTTTGTGGCGGAAAGCACCCTGACATCCACCTTAATTTTATCTTTGCCTGAAATTCTCCTTATTTCCTTTTCCTGCAGGAAACGAAGCAGTTTCTTCTGGAGTACGAAATCCAGGTCGCCTATTTCATCAAAGAAGGTTGTGCCCCCCTGTGCCATCTCTATCAAGCCCAATTTGCGCTCGACTGCGCATGTAAAGGCCCCCTTTTCATAACCAAACAGTTCACTTTCCATGAGTTCTGCAGGAATGGTCGTGCAATCAATCGGGATAAAGGGTTTATCAGCCCGCAGGGACGAGTAATGGATTGCCCTGGCAACGAGTTCCTTGCCGGTCCCCGATTCTCCCAGAATGAGAATATTGGCATCAGTCTTGCTCACTCTCTTGATCAGGGAAAACACTTCCTGCATGGCAGGAGTCCGGCCTATAATGTTCATGAACTCAAGCTTAGCCGGGATTGCTTTGCCGGTTTGTGAAGTATCGTTAACCAGAATATCATTGACCATTGATTCAAGCAGGTTCAGGTTGACCGGTTTAGTGAGATAGGAATAGGCGCCTTTACGCATGGCATTTACTGCCAGTTCAATCGTGCCATAAGCTGTGAGAAGAATAAAAGGTGCATCCGGCAGGAGTGTCTTTGTTTTTTCGAGGAGTTGCTCTCCGCTTATGCCCCCCATTTTGAAATCGGAAATAATAAGGTTGTATTTCTTCTTTTTTATCAGCCCAAGGGCCTCTTCCCCTGAAAGTGCCGTATCAACCTCTGAGTTGCCTTTTTTCAGGGCAGCAGACAATACCTTCAGTGAATTAACTTCGTCGTCAACTATTAGAATATTGCGCATCATGAACCTGTCTCCTATCATTTAGCATAAGGGTGAAGGTGCTGCCTTTTCCCGGAGTGCTCTCAACCTTCAGGTCACCTCCGTGTTCCCGGGCAATTTTTTTTGATATGGCCAAGCCGAGACCAGTGCCGCGTGTTTTGGTTGTAAAAAACGGATTAAAGATATTGTGGATAATTTCCGGCAAAATGCCCTTGCCGTTGTCTTCGACGGCAAGGTATGTTTTGTTTTTTTTGTGCCAGGTTCTTACTGTTATTCTGCCCTGTTCATCAACAGCATCGAGGGCGTTTATCAAGAGATTGATAATAACCTGCTTGATCTGGTTATAATCGCATTCAACCTGCGGCAGGTCTGCTGCCAGGTCTTCATTCAGTGTCACCCTAAGATCGGGGGTTTCTTTGCTTAGCAAGTAGAGGGCCTCTTGCGCACATTTGTTGAGATCTGCAGGTTGAGGATTTGGTTCAGCGGTTTTGGAAAAGCTCAGCAAGGTGCTTGTCAGGTTGTTTATACGGGAAACCTCGCTGGCGATAACTGTTACAAACTCTTTAATCAGGCTGCCCTTAACGTTTTTGCCTATATAATTCGCTGCGCCGCCTATGGCGTTGAGCGGATTCTTTATTTCATGTGCCAGGGTTGCTGCAAGTTCACCGGTTGCAGCCAGCCGGCACATCCTCTCCTGTTCCTCTATGGCGTTATCCAGCCTGTTTAACATTTCATTGAAGGCATTCGAAAGTTCCCCTATCTCATCATTACTCTGGATAGGGATGCGTTGCACCTTTCCCTCTCCCACCATCCCGTCAACTGAGTTCTTCAGCTGCAGAATCGGACGGATTAACCTGATTATCATGCCCAGGCCGAAAAGGAGGCCGGATATAAGGGTGATGAGAAGGAGAAGAAAAATGATAAATCGGCGGCCTATTATGGTTACCGGGGAAATATTATCGTAAAACACAAAGGTCCCAAAAAAAAGAAGCGGGATCGCGGTAAGAATGGAAAACGCAGCCAGTGCCCTGTAGAGGATAGATCCCTCCATTTTGAGTAATTCCGCCCTGCTCATACTGAAAAATAAAATTATAAACCCAAGGGGTCTCATTATGTGACCATGGAGCCAGACCGTGGACCCAATAGGAGCGGGGAAGAAAAGAAAAATTGCACCGATACAGATTATAAGGTGGCCAACTGCCGAAAACAGGAACTGCTTGCTTCTCCTGCGGTAAAATGTGCCGATATAGAGCATGCAGACAATGCCGGAGAGATAGGCGATCAAAATCCAGACAAGTGGCCGGAATTGTCCAAAAAGAGGAAACTTTTCATAGGCCATGGGGTGTATTAATGCCAGCAACGGGATGTAGAGCAGCGGCAGGGCAATTTTGTTCTGCGGATTTTCAACGGAAATAGCTATGATCAGGATGAAAAGTCCAAGACTGTAACCCAAAAGTGTATGGTAAAGAAGATTCAGGTCAGAATGTGTGGCGTGGATCAAGGCATGGATCAGGCTGCTGCTTCCCAGGATAATAAAGCTGGCACCCACAAGAAATATCCTGCTGCTTTTGACCTGGTCCGCGCTTATTTTAAAGCCGCTGGCCCTGAATGCCCTGAGTGCGATCAAAAAACATATTATGCCGATAAGTATTTCCTCAACGTTATGATATTTGAGCAGAAATTCTTCCGACAACATATTGTTTGCAACAGAATAGATATCTTCCATTTTTCTCTCGTGTTATGAAATTGGCCCATTTGGGACAATCCAGTCTAACAGACTGGTAACAATTAAACAAAAAGAAGTGGCCGCATCAATGCATTGTCAGCCAACGCGCCTCTTTGCAGCCAAGTACTTATGGCATCAGGTTTGCAAAGAGAATGCCAGCTGCAGGAATTTACACCCCGGCCGCTGAAGTAATATTTTTAAGAATAATGAGAAGAGGCCTGAAGCATCATCATAAGAAAAAATATAGGCTATAAATATAGTGCACAATCTCTCAAAAACAGAATGGCTTCTCCTTGTCCTCTTCATGACGCTCCTGGCTTTTCCACTGCAATACATCTGCCGTTCACTGGATATGTCCACTTTGACAAGCTGGCGCTGGGTTTTTGCAGGAGTTGAACCGGCCAGGGTTTTTATCCCTGTAATAATAGCGGCTTTGCTGCTTATACCCTTATCCAGGGCTCTCCTGCCGGAAAAGTACCCGGTAATTTTCTTGTTCGTTTCGGCAATGCTCAGCACTTTGCCATTCTTAAACAGCCCTGAAATCCTGCTTGATTCAGCACGATACTTTCTGCAGGCAAAATATCTGGCTCAGCATGGTATACAAGAATTTTTCCGCGAATGGGGCAGGGAAATAAAGCCATGGACTGATCTGCCGCTGATATCTTTTATATATGGTCTACTTTTTAAACTGCTTGGTGAGGAAAAAATAGTAATCGCAATGTATAACGGTTTGCTTTTTTCATTTATTCCTGTGCTGACTTATTTGACAGGCAGACAGCTTTGGGAAGGGTCTACCGGATTCATTGGCGGCATCTTTATCATGGCAAGTCCGTATCTTTTTACCCAGGTACCCCTCATGCTGGTCGATATCCACACCGTGTTTTTTCTGCTGCTTGCAGTTTGCGTGTTTCTGTACACCCTTCAAAGGGGTGGCTTGTTGTGGTCTTCTGCCTCTGCCATGGCAATTTTTCTGGCCCTTTGCAGCAAGTATTCAACCTGGCCGATGCTTGGGGTCTTGGGCATCATTGTATACATCAGGATGAATTCGCATCCCCGGACCGTATTGAAACGTTCCATGGTCGTGGCGCTTCTGACTTTCTGTCTGCTGGGCATTATGTATCTCTGGAAGGGGCCGGTTATCCTGCAGCAGCTCCATATCCTGCGCACCTATCAGTTAGGCGGGTTAAAACGCTGGCAGGAAGGATACCTGTCAGCGTTATTCTTTCAGGCCCATCCTTTTATAATACTTGCCGCCCTGTTCGGGATTTACCGGGCTCTCATCAAACGTGACAGGAAGATACTGATTCTGGGCTGGTTTGTTGCCCTGGTATTTATTCTTGAGCTGAAAAGGGTGCGCTATCTACTTCCCCTTCTCCCTTTTCTGGCTTTGACAGGTGCATACGGCCTACAGGCAATTCCTCATAACCAGGTGCGGAGATATATTGCATACTGCTCTATGGTGACGGCAGTGGTTGTTGCGCTCCTTGTGTACAAGCCTTTCCTGGATAGTACAAGTATGGCAAACCTTAAAGATGCTGGAACATTCCTGGATACGCTTACTTCGGAAGCTGTAGAAATATATTGCCTGCCCCAGGGCCGTTCCGTGGGTAATACATCTGCTGCAGTCCCCATTCTTGACCTTTATACCGACAAGATAATATATCAGGAACAATCGTGGAATTCTGTTGAAGGACTCCAGAAAGCACAAAACGTCTCCTTGCGGTTTACCTGGGAACTCCAGCAACCGGATTACCATAGGCTCAATAAATTTTCTGGCCTGAAACTTCCCCTGGTAATTATTGCAAGTGAACCAATTTTCAATATTCCCCATGACTTGAAAAAGAAATACCCCGCTGCCACTCTGCTCCGGCAATTCACTAAAAGCTCAGGTGTTTTCCGATACCAGACTTTGATTTCTGTCTTTCAGCCTCTGTAATTTACATACACTTTGTCCCGATCGGGACAATCCTGTTGTGCAAGGTGTCCCGATCGGGACACGCAGCGATCATCTCCTGCCTAAGTCCTGAGCAAAACAACTGGCTGCAAAATACATAAAAACAACCTGTCCAGGCCTCATAGGAGACAAAGAGATTCAGTCAGTTTACCAAGCAAGGGCACATACCACAATGTGGCATAAGCCTTGCAAGGCAAGAATCATAATTTTGCCAAACACAGCGGCATGCATTTGTCTGCAAAAAGTAAAACCAGGAAAAAGAAAAGGAGGTTGCAGGTGGAGGCGATAGTCACACAGACAATAACAAATCCCAAGGCAGCAGATTGCTGCAGCGAGAGCAGGTCCATTGAGGATACGGTATCACAAAAAAACCGGATGTGGATTTTTGTGATTGTCGGTTTTTTTTCTTTGATAAGCATTGGCACTTACGCCATGCATGAGTATTACATTTACCTTTCCGCTTATCTCTGGTTTGGATTTATCTACGGGATGTGTTTGCAGTATGGGCGGTTCTGTTTTGCTTCCGCATTCCGGGACCTCTTTGCGGTAGGAGTGCCGCGCATGGTGGTCGGCATCATGATTGCAACCGTGCTTTTTTCATTTACTTCTTCATTCGTGGCCTCAACCGGATGGTCCACGTTCCATGCCGCTCCCTGGAGTATTCATGCTGTTATCGCTGGGCTAATCTTCGGAATCGGCATGGTCTTTGCCGGCGGCTGTGCCTCCGGCTCCCTGTATAAAGCCGGTGAAGGCAATGGCGTCTCCTTGCTGGTGATTCTGTCCATCAGCATCACCCAATCAACATTTGTCGATCTGGGCGGCTGGTTCAATAAACTGGTCCCAAGTTCCTGGGCAGAATCGGCCCTGACAAAAAGTCTGCCCAGTTCCATCAAGGTAAGTGACGGCTGGGTCGACCAGTACCTGGCCGGTTATGTCTGGGATCAGCCTGTTATCACCTTTGCCAGGCTGCTTGGCTTTAAAGACGAGACCCTTGTCGGCTCTTTTTTCGGCAATACCTTTGTCGGTGTTTTCCTGCCTGCCATAGTGCTTCTGGTCGTGGTTTATCTTATCTGGTCCAGGAAACGTTATGTGCTTGACCTGAAAAGCCGCGAGGGCCGCAACGCCGGGTTTGCAGACCATATCCGCGGTTTCTGGTCCATGATCACGGCATCGAAACGCACCGCAATTGCCGGGTTGTTTCTGGGCCTTGCCTGCGGCCTGCAGATGTTTGTCATCGAGGGACTGCGCATGAAATTTGGCGTCAAGAATGCCGGCACCATCCTGCAGCGCCTCGGTTTTGATTACGGCATCTCAGCCAAGGGAACGGTCTTTGATCCAGGCTACTGGTACGTCACAACCCAGGAAGCTCAATGGGTCGGCTGGGTGGCCCAGAAACTTGGCTGGGATAACATGGACAATATCTATTTCGGTTGGGTGAACGGCATTCCCAGCCCTGCCATCAACCCTGCTGACTGGATGTCGGTGGCCCTGATCGGCGGTGCTGCTGTCATGGCCCTTTTAAATAATGAATTCAAGTGGAAGAAGCCCACCAAGGAATTGGCAATATGGGCCCTGATCGGCGGTGCTTTAATGGGCATCGGCTCCAGGCTGGCCCTGGGCTGCAATGTAGGGGCCTTTTTTGTCAGAACCGCCAATGGTGATATTTCCGGGTGGTCTTTTGGTCTGGGCATGATTGGCGGGGCCTATATTGGCGTGAAATTCTTCAACTGGTATACGGAACGCAAGATGGCCAGGGAAATGGCCAACATTGATTTTGACTTATAAATTCAAGACGGGAGATTCAGATTATGGCAATGCAATTCAAACAAATAGAACATGGATTATACACGCTGGATGTTACCGGCTATGTCTGCCCACATCCCCAGCTTTACACAAAAAAAGTCATGGAAAAACTGCACAGCGGCGACAAGCTTGAACTGGTTTTTGACAACCCCTCTTCAGCCGAATCTATCACCGCCATGTGCACAAACGAGGGCAACCCGATAATAGATACCCAGAAGAACGGATCAAAGTTCACCTTCATAATTCAAAAAGGATAACTGGAGACCTCTGCTATCTGGCAAAAGCTAAACCATAACTAAGTGGACTGTAAAGGGGACCTGATAATGAAAAAAAATACATTGTGGATAGTAAATCTCATTGTCATTGGCTTTCTTGGCTTCATGATCGGTTACTCCGTTCCGCCTTTTCTGGAGGTGGGATTTGGTGAAAATATTGAAATGCTGGAGGAAGGACAACCGCTGCCGGATGATCTACTGAAGCAGTATGAGCAATTATACAAAAATGATGATGAAGAATAGGAAGGTGCACCTATGAAATTTATACATTGGCTGATTTTGGCGATTCTTACAGTGAGCCTCGGTTTTGCAGGCGGATATGCGGTATCAGCCCATACAGGAACAGAGCCGGGCTACTTCGGCGCTGTAGAAGCGGCCGGATACGGCGGCGGCGCCGAAGAAAAAATCGAAGGCCTCTCGGATGAAATCCAGGATTATTACAAGAATCTCGGGAAATAAAAATGGATAAAATACTCCTTGCTATAGATGACTCAAAAGGATCGCTGGCTGTTGTTGAGATACTGAACAATTTGCTGGGCGATTGCGTGGGAGGAGGATGCGTTCCCAAAAACATCATCCTCCTCTACGTCCAGAAACTTGAGGGACGTTCCGTCATGGACGGACTCCTGCTCAGCAGTTCTGAAACGGAAACCCTGAAGGAATCTCTCAAGGGCACCGAGCATCAGGAAAAATTGGACCAGCAGGCAGAAAAGGTACTTGGGTATTTTAAAAATCTTTTGGAAAAGAGGCGCTTTTCGGGTGTTGTCCCCCTTGTTCGGCAGGGGCATCCGGCTGAAGAGATATTAAAAGCCGCCGAGGAGAATGGAGTTGAGATGATCATAATGGGTTCCCGGGGGAAAAGGCTGCAGAATCTATGGATGGGGAGCATCAGCAGGGAAGTGGCCAATAATGCAAAAATGGCTGTTTTAATTGCCAGGTGATGATCGCTTTGATTTGTCCGGGGTAAAATGGTGCCATGAACTGACGAATATGGATGTTGATCAGGGTTTGACGCCGCAGATAACAAAAATTTTAGGAGGTACACTATGCAGAAAAAAATGAGAATATTAATTATGGCAGGGGTTTTTCTGCTCCTGGTGACAGGTATGGCAATCGGGGCAGAGTGGGTCAACCCGGATCTGCTTATCACGCCTGAGGCATTAGAAAAAAATATCGACAAGCCTGACTGGGTGGTCATTGACGCAAGGGAATTGAAGGATTACGCCAAGGGCCACATTCCCGGGGCTATCAGCCTGGGCAAGAGGGTTAAGAGCGCGCTTCGTGATAAGACGTCACGAGTTTTCCAGGATGTTTCAAAATATGAAAATCTGCTGGGTAAAGCCGGGATCGATAATAACACCCATGTGGTCTTTTATCACGGCGATGAAAAAACCCTGACCGATGCCACGGTGGGCTTCTGGGTTCTGGAGTACCTGGGCCATGACAAGGTGCATTTCATGGACGGCGGCTTAGAAGCCTGGCGCAATTCAGGTCTTCGCCTCTCAAAGGATCCGACCATAAAGGAACCCAAAACCTTCAAGGCAAATGTGGTTGCGAGCCGTATAGCTACAACCGATGAGATAACTGATATTGCAACAGGCAAAATAACAGGCATACAGGTCATAGATTCCCGCAGTGAAAAGGAATACAAGGGGGAGGATATGCGGGCCATAAGGGGCGGGCATGTGCCGCATACAACCATCAATGTATCCCACAAGGATACCATGATCAAGGAGCTGGACAAAAAAACAGAAAAAATGGAAGCCACCGGTTTTATCGATGCCAAGGCAGTGCAGGAAAAATTCGGTTCTCTTGATAAGAGCAAACGCACCATCGGCTACTGCCAGACAGGGACCCGTTCCACCCTTACATATCTGGAATTGAGATTAATGGGCTTTAAAGACCCGGCCAACTGGGATGAATCCTGGAGAGTCTATGCCTCCGACCTGGCGGCCAACCGTCCGGTTGAAGCCCCCAACGGTGCACAATGGTATAACTTTGACGGTGTGAACAAAGACATCAAGAAACTTAAGGAAAAAGTTGAAAAACTCGAAGAGGCTTTAGCAGCAGCGCAGGAGAAAAAAGAATAGCTGCTTTTAATCGATTGTAATTTCATTGAGCCAGGTGAGAAGAAAATCACCTGGCTCTTTTTTTCACCTGCACCCCCGCCATCGTTCCCTTGTCGACCAGGTGTTTTTCCTTGTAATTCCGTAACAAAAGAATCTTGACATGGGTATTTTTACTAGTATATTGATACCTTATACAAATGCCAGCGAGTATGTGGCAGGAAATAGCAATTCAGGTGTGCCAATTGTCTTTAGCCGGGCGGGCTTAGAGGTATAACCTTCTGAATGCTAAACATTTCTGGTCATCCTTTATGAACAATCAAGTCATCAACGTGGCCTTTATCGGTGGCGGAAAAGGGTGTTATGATATCCTGCACCACCTTAAATATTACCCCCCCGTTCATTTTAAACCGCGTATAATCGGCGTTGCCGATCCTAATACAAATGCGATTGGCAGAACCCATGCTGAGCGGCTTGGGATTCCGACTTCGTCTGATTACAGACCTTATCTGCAGAACAAAGAACTCGACCTCGTCATTGAGCTGACAGGAGACGATATGGTGCTGGCTGATATCCAGGCTAACAAGCTTGCCTCCATCAAGGTCCTCGATCATGTCGGGGCCTTGTTCCTTTGGGAGATAATTGCTATCCAGGAAGAAAAACTTCGTTTGGAAAAAAAAGTGTCCCACCTGGATACTATGGCTGCAATTGGGGAAATATCATATAGAATGACCCATGAGCTGCGTAACCCTCTCATGATCATAGGCGGCCTGGTCCGCCGGATGATGACAAGAATTGATCTGCCGCATGGTTCCAGAAAAAAGCTTAAACATATCAGCCATCATGTGCAGCATATCGAGGAGTTGATCAGTGATATCTGCGACGTGGTCCGTCCCCTGAAACCCAAAGTCAATCTGATCGACATGAATGAATTTATCGGAAGCTGGTGCAAGGGGGTAAAAACCGAAGCACGGCTTTCCGGCGTGGCAGTTGACCTCGAAATTGATGAGGAACTGCCCGCAATGTATATCGATCGATCGCTGATGCGCCAGGCATTGTGGCACATTTTTGAAAACAGCCTTGATGCCATGATCGACACCGGGGGCACCATAAAAATAAAGGCGCTGCTCTGCTGGGATTATCTTCATATCGAATTTATTGACACCGGTGGAGGCTTCCGGGAGCTCTCGACTTCTCAGGCCATACAACCTTTTATGAGTACAAAACCAGGAAGAATGGGGCTGGGGCTCGCCTTATGCAAGCAGATCATCTTTGATCACGGAGGTGACATAGAAATCGTTAGTGAAAAAAATAAAGGTACATCTGTGATAATAAAGCTGCCGATAACTTTAACGCAGCCGCCCCCGCAACCACCTGAATACTAGCATGGATAAAGAGATCTCGCCTCTGTTACGGTTTAACAATCATGAGAGAAACAACAACCATCAAGTACACCCTGAAGTCAGCAGAAGTCGACTTGTGCGTTGAACTGGTTTTTGACCAAAAGGATTTTTCCCTTCTCAATCTCTATGACGGCAAACAATATTGGACACGGCTGGATTTTCACAAGTGCGCGCATTGCCCTCTCAGGCAGGAGGAATTCCCCTTCTGCCCCCTGGCAAGAGCCATGGACAGCGTCATTTCCAGAATAAATAATTTCCTGTCTTATGATACAGTGTACGCCCAGGTTGAATATAAGAACAGGGTGGTTTCTGCCGACATAACTATGCAGAGGGCTTTGAGTTCCCTGCTGGGCCTGGTCATCCCTGCCAGCGGCTGCCCCCATACCCGATATTTCAGGCCAATGTCCCGATACCATCTGCCTTTTGCCGATACCGAAGAAAAAATCTACCGGGCAACGACAATGTTTCTGCTGGCACAATATTTCATCCACAAGAAGTGCGGCTGCATCCCCACTGATTTCAGCAGGCTTGAGGCCATCTATAACAATGTCCATATTGTCAATACTCAGACATGCAAACGGTTGCGCGAGTTCTGCAAAAGTGACTCCCCTCTGAATGCCATCACCATTCTCGATATGCTGACAATATCAATTCATTCTGCCCTCAAACATGATCTGGACAAATTCGCGCCATATTTTACCGCCTTCAGCGAAGGTATTGTTCCCCCCTCAACATAGGCAGCAAATATTGGGAGGTGTAACAGATGAAAATGAAAAAAAATTCAGGCCGAGGGCCAGGCACCACTTGGGTGCTAATGACAATATTAACGCTTCTTTTTATTTTGTGGATGCAGACCCCGTCACGGGGAAAAGAAGAGACTGGGCAGAGCAGATATGTCGGTTCCTCGGCATGCCGAGACTGCCATCCCGAGGAATATGACAATTTCATGACATATGCAAAAAAAAGCACATCATTTCAAAGTGTTGAAAAACAAATGAGACACCTCACTCCTGACGAGATCAGGCAATGCTATCCCTGTCACACCACAGGCTATGGACAGCCTGGGGGATTTGTCAGTCCCGAGGAAACCCCGCATCTCAAGAATGCCGGCTGTGAGGTGTGCCACGGTCCCGGCTCAGAACATGTCAGGACTGGAGACCCAGGTGCAATAATCGGCACTATGAGCAAAAAAGATTGCGAGGTATGTCACATTTCAGAACGTGTCAAAGCGTTCAAGTATAAACCCTTGATCCATGGCGGAGCGCATTAGGCTCTTTAATTAACAGATATCAGGCGCCGCTTAGATGACCGATACCATAAAATACTTTGTCCGGAACCGCTTGCCCGACCTTATCAGAAAAAAACTGGGACACCGGATCATGGCGACCATTATTGTCTCCATAACCCTGGTTATGGGTGTCGAGATTGTCCTGGATCTTTATTTCGGCAAAAAAGACGCCCTTGAAGTAATGGAGACGCTCAGCCTGGACCTTGCCGCCTCCACCTATTCAGGCATTAAATATCCCATGTCGGTTGGCGACAGCTCCGCTGTGGAACAGGTGCTGACAGACATCCGCGAAAAAATGGAAGGCGTCGAAGTGTTCATCTGCGACACCAATCAGCTCATCACCTGGTCCACGCACCAGGACAAAATTTATAAAAACATAACTCCTACGATAAATAATTCAGAGTTTCTGTCGGCCTTAAGCTTATTACTGCAAACCGGCGAGGCCCCGAAGGAATCTTTTGAAGCTGAGATCGACGGCAAAAGGCATATCATAATCATTGAGCCGATTCTTAATGAAAAAGTCTGTTTTCACTGCCATGGCTCGTCCAAGAAGATTATAGGAGGCATGATAGTAAAAACCAATGTGGAACGGGCCCTGATGACGGTCTCCGCGGCAAAAAACCGGACAATTTTTACAACCATCCTGGCCCTGTTTACAATCATTCTCATAAGCTATGCGATGATTGAAAAATTTATCAGCCGCCGGGTGCAAAGATTAGCAGGGGGAGTGAAAAAAGTTGCAGCAGGCGATCTGGATTTTGAGATACAGGCCCGCTCAGCAGATGAGATTGGCGATCTTGCCAGATCATTTAACATCATGACCCATGAGTTAAAAGAGGCAAGGGATGAAATTACCAACTGGACCTTGACCCTTGAAGATCTTGTGGAGGAGAGGACAACCCAGCTGAAACGGGCGCAGGAGAATGCAATCCAGGCTGAAAAAATGGCCTCAATGGGACGCCTTGCCGCCATTGTTGCCCATGAGATCAACAACCCCCTTGCCGGCATCCGCACTTATGCCAAGCTGATGCTCAAACGGAGAGATGAACTTTTTCCCGGTAACGCGACAAAGTACATCCAGTATCTTGAAACCATTGAGAGTGAATCTGCACGATGCGGTGAGATAGTCAGAGGGCTGCTGCAGTTTGCCCGGCCAACCAAGCCGAAAATCAGCCAGCACGATATAAATACCTTGGTACAGGAAACGCTGCGTCTTGTGCAGCATCAGGTTGATCTGCTCAATATTGAGGTTAAACTGGACCTTGCCCCAGAGTCACCCCAGGCAAGCTGTGATGACCAGAAAATAAAACAGGCGCTCGTGGCTCTGCTGCTCAACGCCTGTGATGCGGTGCAGAGTGACACCGGCTTCATAGCCATCAGTACATACATAATGGCAAAAAAGAAAAAAGTGGGAATTGCCGTCAGCGACAACGGCATCGGCATGGACGAGGAGACCAAAGCCCATATGTTTGAGCCCTTCTTTACAACAAAGACGGTATCCCCGGAAAAGGAAGCCAGCCTCAACAGTGGCCTGGGGGTTTCCGTTGTGTATGAAATTGTCAAGTCCCACCAGGGAAATATTGAAGTCGAATCCGAACTGGGAAAGGGCACCACCATTACCATTTGCCTGCCCCAGGAGCCTGAAGCCTCCTGCGAACAGGGTTAACTTCCCGCTGTATCATCTTGTTCTTTTCACCCCTACCAGAGGGAAGGTATGCCCAATACTTTTGAGCAGTCCGGGCAGAAAACGTTGCGCTTGATGTCAATGTCGGCAATGGAGTTGGCATAGCGCATGACGCATTCAAAATTATCGCAGTGTATCAACCCCAGCGTATGTCCAAGCTCATGAACCGCCTCTTTTTCACAGCGCTGCAGGTAGAGCGTTTCATCCTCCGGCAGTCCATAGAACTCCTGGTGCAAGCGATGTCCCGACATCAGGGCGCACCGTCCGTTAAGCTGCGCCTCGCCGAATACAAAGGTCAGAATAGGAATATATAGATCCTCATCCATAATGCCGAGGACGTGCTGTTCTTCGCCTTTGGCAAAGGCCAGGAGCTGCCGCAGAATTTCAGTGGAATGGTATTGTTTACGCTCGTTACTGTAAAAAGGCACCAGGGCAACCTTCTCTTCCCGAACCCTGCACGGGACATTTAATATTTCCGGAAGGGAGAATGATAGAAAGTCGGCAACATCATGTTTCACTGCGCCGATGGGGATGAGAACGATATTGCGCATCGCGTCTGTTCAGGGTTTTTTCAGATTGTATTTATTGATTTTATTATAAAGGGTCACCCTGTCAATCTGCAGGATTGATGCTGCCTTGCTGATGTTCCATCCCGTCTGTTCAAGTATCTTTCTAATGTGTTTCCTCTGCAGCACCTCCAGGGAGTCGCTTGGTGATTCTTCTTCGGCCTGGGTATGAGAAAAAGGGAAATCGCTCGGCTGTATTTCGTCCGATTTGCAGATAACCACAGCCCGTTCAATAGCATTTTCCAGCTCCCTGACATTACCAGGCCAGTCATAGTTGACGAGGAGCTTCATGGCTGCAGGGCTTATCTTGACAATGGGCTTATTCATTTGAGCTATAAAAACTTTGAAAAAGTGTTGGGCAAGGAGCGGAATGTCCTCCCTGTGCTCACGCAGGGCTGGAATCTCAATAACAAAGACGTTCAATCTGTAGAACAGATCATTTCGGAACTCTCCCGCTTCCATGGCTGCTTCAAGATCTTTGTTCGTTGCAGCGATTGTCCTGAAGTCTGCCTTGATCTCCTTGCTGCCCCCCAGCCGGAAAAATTTTTTATCCTCCAGGACCCGTAAAAGTTCCATTTGGATCTTGGGGCTGATGTTGCCTATTTCATCAAGAAATATAGTCCCGCCGTCAGCCATTTCAAACTTGCCTTTCCTGGCATACTGGGCTCCGGTGAAAGCCCCTTTTTCATGCCCGAAGAGTTCACTCTCCAGGATACTCTCGGGCAGAGCCCCGCAGTTGATGGTGACAATAGGAGCATAGCGCCGTCTGCTGTGCGCGTGAATAGCCCTGGCCACCAATTCTTTGCCGGTACCGCTTTCACCTCGGATAAGGACTGTTGACCCGGTATCAGCCACCGCCCTTATATCTTCCATCATTTTTTTGATACCAGGGCTCTCACCAATGATTTCCTTGGAAGTATAGACACCGTCGATGGTTTTTTTAAGGGTGGCGGTTTCTTCCTTTAATTTCTTACGCTCGACAATGTTTCGTACCATGAGGGCAAGGTAATCAGGATCAAAAGGCTTTGACAGATAATCATAAGCCCCGCTTTGCATCGCCTCAACCGCTGATTCTACCGAAGCATAGGCAGTAATAATTATGATGGTGCTTTCCGGCTGGATCTCCTTAATTTTTTTCTGCAGTTCAAGGCCACTCATGCCGGGCATTTTTAAATCAAGAAAAAATATGTCCCACGGGCTTTCAGCAAGTTTAGCCAGTGCTTCCTTGCCGCTGGCAGCCACATCAACGGTATAGCCTTCATCCTCAAACCAGGCGGTCAATGAGTTGCGCACCGAAAATTCATCGTCAACAATCAGGATCCGTACATTCTCATTTGAGCGTTCTTGCACCATACCAAAGGCTCCATTAATTTGTTAGATTTGTTGAGATGCCTCATGTAAGGGGCTTCCCGAAAGTTTGAGCCAAAACTCAAAAACTTGAATAGCTGACTGTAAAATATCTCTACAACGAGTGTAGAATTTTTCAACATTTTTTTTCACTGTTTCACTCAAAATCTCTTTTTAGGGGGCCATTTATAATTTTTTTTGCATACCGGATTTTACATTTCTGCGCGACTTTCTTAATTTTTTCAGCTATTTGCAACAATTCCTGTTTCCACGGTTTTCCAGTTGGCATACTTGTTGCTCATAATCAATATGAAAGGTTTCCAGATCGCCCTGAAGAAAACCTTTAAAAGAAGTACCTGTTTCTAGATGCAAGGCAGCAATAGAAGACGCATAACGGTTTGATTTTGCAGAAGAACAACCAAAAGGAGAAAATATATATGTACGATAAGGGGAAAATACTTTTCACAGGCTTCATCCTCGGTGCTTTACTCGTTATCTCTTCACAATTTCCTCACGCATCTGAGGTGCCTGCAGTTATTGAGTTGGACCATATTGGTGATATGTATGAACAGGTAACCTTTGACCATTCGATGCATGAGGATGTTGCTTCCTGTGCAACATGCCACCACCATACAATTGACTCGCCGAGTAATGATCCCAAGTGTATTCCCTGTCATAAGGCAAGTGTCCGGGTCGATGTGGTCGCCTGCAAGGGTTGCCATTTAATTGATCCCGGAAGTGCCGAAAAGATGCAAACGGCACAGAAGGAAAAAGTCTTCCATATTGACACGGCCGGACTAAAGCGGGCCTATCACATGCAATGTATGGGGTGCCACAAGGAAATGGAAGTGGCAAACGAATGTAAAGATTGTCACGCCAAAAAAGGGTAGCTATCTGAAAGTGTTACAAGGGAAAGAAAACGCAAAGAGTAATCGCACCTGATAAAACAATATATAAAAAGGAAAATGGCATGAAAACAACCAGAAGAAAATTCCTGCAGTTCACCGGGGTGGCTGCAGGTGCAAGTATCCTGCTGGGGCCGAAAAACGCTTTTTCCGTTGCCGTTAAAAAGGAGACATCGCAGCAATATGCCATGCTGATCGATACCACCAGATGTAACGGGTGCCAGGCATGCGAGCGGGCCTGCAGTGAGAAAAACGGGCTCCCCTTACCGGAGAAGAAACCGGAAGTGGGCTCTGAAAGAAACACCGGCCCGGAGGCGCTGACAGTAGTTAATGCCACTGCAACAAACAACAAAGGTCTAATTTTCAGCAAAACGCAATGCATGCACTGTGATCAGCCTGCATGCGTTTCCGCCTGCCTGGTAAATGCCATGTATAAGACTGCTGAAGGGCCTGTAATCTGGCAGGAAGACAAATGCATGGGGTGCCGCTATTGCATGATCGCCTGTCCCTACGATGTTCCCAAGTTTGAATATGGCAGCCTGAACCCGAAGATCAGGAAATGTGTCATGTGCTATGACCGTATCGGCGAAGGCAAAATGCCGGCATGCGCAGAAGCCTGCCCCCAGGAAGCAATTCTCTTCGGCAGGCGAGGGAATTTGCTGGATATTGCCAGAAGGCGGATCGCAGATCATCTCTCCGAGTATGTGACCCATATTTATGGAGAGAATGAGGTGGGCGGCACCAATATGCTCTATCTCGCATCAGTGCCTTTCGAACAACTTGGATTCAGAACCGATTTAGGCACCACTCCCTATCCGGAATATACAAAAACTTTTCTTTACTCCGTTCCCCTGGCGCTATTGCTCGCACCGGCCTTTATGCTCGGGCTCAGGCAGGCCACCAAGGGTAGAAACGACAAGGACTGAGAGGAAAATACTACACTTAGTGTGATTCATTATACAAGGAGGGGATGCTGTGAATAGGACAGATAATAGAACACAAGTTTACAGAAGGGTGGGGCAGGACCTATGGCAGTTCATCCGAAGTGAACTCAAGCCAAAAGGCAAACTGCTTACTCCGTTCAACATAATTTCAGCTCCAATAATTCTACTCGGCCTTATCCTCATAATTCTGCGTTTTGCAAAAGGGCTGGGGGCAACAACCAACCTCAGCCAGGAATTCCCCTGGGGGATCTGGATCGGTTTTGATGTTGTCACCGGTGTCGCATTTGCAGCAGGCGCCTATATCGTAACCTTCATGGTTTACGTATTGCGTATGGATAAATACCATTCAATCGTCAGGGCCACGGTCTTAAACGGCTTCCTGGCCTATGTCTTTTATGCCGGGGCCCTTACTCTGGACCTGGGACGACCATGGAAGATAATCAATCCGATTATCGGCAACAGCTTTGGCGTAAGTTCAGTCCTTTTTCTTGTGGCCTGGCATTTCCTGCTATACATGATGGCCCAGTTCATTGAATTTTCTCCTGCTGTCGCCGAATGGCTGGGCCTCAGAAAATTGCGGAAAATACTGGGATCCCTGACTGTAGGAGCAGTGATCTTCGGCATATGTCTCTCAATGCTGCACCAGTCCGGCCTGGGTGCACTGTTCCTCCTGGCTCCGGCAAAAATCCATCCCCTTTGGTACACGGAATATATTCCGGTTCTTTTCATTGTTTCCAGCGTCTTTGCCGGAATGTCGATCGTCATTATTGAAGGCACCATCAGCCACAGGGTTTTCCGCCACCAGATAAGCGCCGAGCACCATGCCAAACACATGGATATCATGGTGGGACTCAGCCGTCTTGCGGCCGCGGCCCTTTTTGTCTACTTCTTCATGAAGATTCTCGTTCTCATCCACGGCATGCACTGGAATGAACTGCTGACCCCCATGGGTTATCTCTACCTGGTTGAGGTCATAGGCTTTGTGGTTCTGCCTTTTATCATCTTTGTCATGGGGACAAAAAACCGGGACCGCAAGCTCCTGCTCAGCGCAGCCATCATTACCGCTGTGGGCATAATTTTCAACCGCCTTAATGTCTCTGTCGTAGCATTCAAGTGGTATGCACCGGCACATTATATGCCTTCCTGGATTGAAATTGTCATCACCCTGGCAGTCGTCTTTGGTGAAATATGGGCCTTCCGCTGGGTTGCCAACAGGATGCCTGTGTTCACGGCATCTCCCGGGTGGGTAAAACATCTGGACGATGAAGTTGAAAGTCCTGTGCCCAAGGGTGTCATGGTTGATATTAATTCTCAAACAACGGGATTACAGTCGGTAAAAATAAAGAAATAAAGGAGAAACCACAATGGGTGACCTTATTATGGATATAATAAATGGATCAGGGTACCTGCTTATCCCAGGATTTTTAGCGTTGTTCCTGCCCGTCTTTCGTTATGTAAAACCAATCAGGCTTGCAGAGGCAAAAGCAGCAGTCCTGCAGCATGTGAAGATCAGGAAATAAAGGAGGAACCACTATGGGTAACTTGGCCATATATGCAACAAAAGGATTTGAATATCTTCTTATCCTTGGGTTTTTAGCATTATTCACCCTCTTTTATCTGTATTTTACCTCCGGTCGCTTTGAGAAGGCAACCGTTGTCATCAGCCGGTCCTTTGACAGATTGGTCGACTGGTTCAGGGTTCCAGAAAACGTCCTCTATCACCAGGGGCACACCTGGGCCCAGCCTGAAGAATCAGCGCCCAGCTTCGTAAAGGTCGGCATGGATGATTTTGCACTGAAAATGGCTGGTCCTATGGGGCTCAGGAACAACCCAACCGTAGGCACCTTAATCAGGCAGGGTGAAAGAATATGGAGCCTGCAGGACGGCGAAAAATCTGTTGACATGCTTGCGCCTGTAAGCGGTTTAGTGATCGAGGTCAATATTGCCTTATTGGCGGAACTTGAAAATGACACAAAAAAAATCGGAGCCCTGGACAACGACCCATATGAAAAAGGATGGATACTCAAGATCAAACCGGAGAATTTTGAGAGGGACCGCAAAGGATTGCTGTCTGGCGTTCTTGCCAGAAAATGGATGGAAGAGGTCGCAAACCAGTTGCGTTTGAAAATGAGCCCGGAGCTTGGGGCTGTTATGCAGGACGGCGGAGTACCGGTTGCCGGAATGGCAAAAAATATCAATAAGGAGGAATGGGACCTGCTCCTGAAAGAATTCTTCCTGACTTGACGGAAAGTTTGCCGATCTCTTTACGCAATTTTTATTGACGGCAGATGTTTGGGGGTTGCAGAAGTGGGAGGTCTGGCAGTGCAAGAAAACACACTTGCACAACATGTAAAAAGGAGGTTCTTGACATGATAGATCTGGGAAAGAATCTATTCGAAAGAATACCGGAACGCCTTGATGAATTCAGAAAAACGGTTCCCGATGGAGAGAAGGAATGCCTTTGGGCTGAGGCTGGAGTTGTGCCCTATAAGTTATGCGATTCTCACTTTGATTGTACGAACTGCTCATTCGATATAGTCATGCGGGGGGGCAACGAGTTGATACCCAGGAGGGTGCGCAGCAGGGGCGGGAGATTATGTACGCACCGTTTTTACTCTCACAGCCATACCTGGGCCCAGGTGGAGGAAAAAGCCTTTGTACGCATCGGCATTGATGATTTCGGGCAGAATGTCCTGGGACCGATCAAAAAGATATGCCTGCCTTTAAGAGATGAAAAAATTGGCAAAAAAAGTATTCGAATAAAGGCGCGCGGCCTCATTATTCCCTTGACACCGCCGATTGACGGCTATGTCGAAGAAGTCAATGAAGATCTTATCAACCAGCCGCATTTGGCAAATAAATCTCCTTACGAAAAGGGATGGCTTGTGCTGCTGCGGCCAACCAGGCTGGTCAGAAACCTTAAACATCTTTTCTATGGGGCTGCTGCTATACAATGGTTTGAAGTGGAGATGTACAGGCTCGCTGCTCTCATTACATCGGAAATCAATAACAAAGTAGGAGAAAAAATTGGCATGACTCTACCCGATGGAGGATTGCCGGATTTTGATATACTGAATGAACTGCCTTTGAGCATAACGAAAAAGGTCATGGAACAATGCTTTCTCTATTGCCACACAAGCGACAAATTCAAAGCTTAAACAGACATTTAAAATAGAAGACATCAGCGAGAGATGTTGAAAAATTCAACACAGTGCTTAATTGCTCAACAGTATATTCAGATAACAATTCGTTTCCCTGGCGTATTTACATGCAAGATAAAAACAAAAAACTTATTAAGTTCATACAGTTACATATTGGCACACAATAATTAACCACTGAAAATAATATTGGCACACATCTTGTATTAAATATAGTGAAGACAAATAAATAATGACAACGGAGGATTTAGATTCAGGTCATAAAGGGGCGATCTGGAATTAGCTGAAAAAAACAAACAAGGACTCATGGACACAAAGGAGGCCCGTCATGATAGACCAGATAATCATTATGCTTACACAGGGAATAATCGGGTGGGGTGTATTAGGAGCGATCGGATTAATCGCCACGGTATTTGCGGTGTATTATATCTCCTTTGCAATCTATCTTATCGTTACCTCAATCTATTCAGGCGTCAAGCTGATTCCTGAGAGCTACAGGATTTGGCGTGCGGATTGGGTTGCCACACACGATACTTCCTGGGCCGGAGCCCAGCTTGGAGTAACAATGCCTGACGGCGGTGAACCACTAGATGAAGAAAAAAAGGAGGAGAAGAAAGAAGAAAAAGAAGCATGAATGGAAAATTAAAGGACTGATCGAATTTGGCAGGGTCAAATAAAACCCTGCCTTATTTTTGTTGCTTCTACCTGGTATTTCCAGGGTTCACATATTGCGTAAGCTGCACAAATTGTTACGACCATTTTTAAAGCAGAGGAGAGCAATTATGGGAGAAAAATGTGATTGGCCATGTTGGGAAATTATGGGCTGTAGCACAACTAAAAAGTGTCCTGCAAAAATTCGTCCGGATACTCCCTGCTGGGAAATAGCAAGAGAAATGAGTGATTACCGGTACATTTTACAAATATGCACGGACTGTATTGTACACGTACTCAAAGGGGAAAAAACCGTTCTTAATAAAAATGAGATACAGTCCATAATGGTCAATAAAGCAAACTGTGTCCTGACGCGTGACGATTGTTTGCTGACTGACTAGATTTTTTGTAGTTTAGCATTTTTGCAACCGGGGAATGGCTGGCCCATGCCCCGGTTGCTTTTATGTCTCTTTACTTGCCGATGCAGAATCTTTCAAAAATCATATCAAGCACATCTTCCGGCGTAGTCTCCCCGACAATATCTCCTAAATGATCTAAGGCGGACTGGATATCAATTGCCAGTAAATCCGGAGAAATATTTACATCCATCCCCTGCAGGACCCTGTAACATGCTTCCAGTGCTTTTTTCAGTGCATCCTTATGCCGCACATTTGGGACAACCGCTGCTCCGGGGTCCCAGCCTCTTCCTTTTCGGGGACCTGTAATCAAAGAAAAAATCTTCTCTTTAAGCTCGGGAATGTTTGTCTGCAGTTTGGCTGATACGGCGACCAGCTCTTCATTTCCCAGGCCAATCCTATACTTATCGGGGGAAACCCCGTCGGTAACATCTATCTTGTTCAAGACCAGCAGCACCTTTTGTTTTTTTCTATGCTGCTTTATGCTGCGGTACAGTTCCTGGTCCTCTTCGGTCAAGGGTTCAGTGGCATCAAGCATAAAGAGCACCAGATCAGCATCTGCCAATTTGGCTCGCGCCCTCTGAATACCCATTTCCTCAACAGTTTCACTCGTGTGTCTGATTCCGGCTGTATCTACAATGCGAACGGGCATGCCCTTTATATTGACAAATTCTTCAATAGTATCCCTCGTCGTTCCTGGAATATGCGTTACAAGAGCCCTGTCTTCCTCCAAAAGGGTATTTAACAGGCTTGACTTTCCGACATTGGGCCGGCCCAGAATTACGGCGCTTATGCCTTCGCGAAAGATCTTGCCCTCGTCTGCCCTGGCTATCAATTCTTCCAGAGGCTCTTCTAACTCTGCCCTAAGCTGTTTTTGCAGAGTGGGAGAATCGATTATATCGGTTTCGTCTTCGGGGAAATCTATGGCAACCTCAATGACAGCACGTATGGCCACGAGCCTCTCCTGTATTGCCGAGATTCTTTCATAAAGTCTGCCCTGCAGCTGCCCTATGGCCATGGTACGCCCTACAGTTGTCCTGGCCTCAATAAGCTCCAGAACGGCCTCTGCCTGGGTCAGGTCGAGTCGTCCGTTTAAAAATGCCCGCTTGGTAAACTCTCCGGGCTCGGCGAGGCGAGCATCGCACGCCGTAATAATGTTTAAGATTTCCTGCAGGACAAGGAAACTTCCATGACATTGGATTTCGACTACATCCTCGCGGGTATAGGTATTGGGTGCTCGCATAAAAACGGCCAACACTTCATCAATTGGCAAGGAATTGGCAGGATCAATGATCCAGCCGTAATACATACGGTGGCTCTCATAAACTTCTGCAGACTTTTTCTGCCGGGGCATAAAAATTCTCTGCAAAATACTGAGAGAAAGAGGGCCGCTGATGCGGATGATGCCTATGCCGCCAGGCCCTGGCGGTGTTGCTATGGCAGCAATGGTTTCTTCAGCACTGCTGGCAGGCGGGGTTTGCTCCAGGGGACTCGTCAAATCCATTATTTTATGCTGTTTTCTTGTCCCTGCTGCCCTTTCGCTTGCGGACTGGAGCTTTTCTGCCTTTACTGCCGGGGCGATAGATCAACACTTTTTTGAAAAGCCCCTCCCCCACACTCCTGCTGCGGACATCCTTATCATCCTGCAGAGCAAGGTGAACAACCCGACGTTCTGAGGGATTCAGGGATGGAATGGACCTGGTTTTCCCGTTTTTCTTGACTTCCGCGGCAAGCTCAAGGCCACGCTGCTTTAATTCTTCAGTCCGGACCGCCCTGAAATCCCCGGCGTCTAGTGATATTATGGCCTTTTCATTATACTTTTTGCCGATAATTTTGCGCAGCAGATATTGCAGGCTGTCAAGTATCTTGCCGTTTTGCTCAACAATCTCATCGACATATTCCCCCTGGATCTGTGCAGTGACATGCTCTTTATCACTGAACACAGAAACTTCGGAGGGGTATTTCATCAGTTCCAGGATCCGGACCAGGTCGGCCTTAAGTTCCGTCAGTAGATCTTCACCCACCACAAAATCTTCCTTGGTTTCCTTGATAGCTTCTGGGGCCATCGTAACAGATTGGCTTTTCGCTGCTTTCTTTTGCGTCTTTGCAGTATGTTCTTTCTTGCTTTCTGCGGTCTTTTCTTTAACGCTTTTAGCCTTGACTGGTCTCCTGGCATGCTTTTCAGCCGTTTTCCCGCTGTCCTCTTTTTTCACGGCAACCCGCAGCCTTGCCTTCTGCCTGCATAGGCCAAAAATCCCCGAAGTGCCGGTTGTCAACACTTCTATATCAAGATTTTCCTGGGATACATTAAGAGCTTTGCATGCCTTGCTGATAGCCTCAGCTACGTCCTTTCCTTCAAATTCCATCTTTTTATGAGAAGGCATTCTATTCCTCGTATTTATTCAGCCGGCCGCACATTAGCAAAGTGGTGGCCGGGTAATATTTATGCCGCCGCCTGCTTGTTGATGATATACTGCTGGGCTATTGACAGGAGATTGTTTACCAGCCAGTAAAGGACCAGACCCGAGGCGAAGTTCAAAAACATGAAGGTGAAAATCACGGGCAGAAACATCATAATTTTTGCCTGGGTAGCATCAGCCGGGCTCGGTGTCATTTTCTGCTGCAGAAACATGGAGCCACCCATGAGGAGAGTGAGAACAGGGATACCGCCGAGATAGGGAATATCCACTCCTACCATGAGCCTGTCCGGTGCTGAAAGGTCAGTGATCCAGAGCATAAATGGAGCATGCCTGAGTTCTATGGCCTGGAGCAGTACCTTGTAAAGCGCAAAAAATACCGGGATCTGCAAAATCATCGGAAGGCAGCCGCCAAGGGGATTTACTTTGTAAGTTTTGTAAAGGTTCATCATTTCCTGATTCAGGCGGGCAGAATCATTTTTGTACTTTTCCTTCAGTTTTGCCATTTTAGGTTGAATTTTCTGCATATTTTTCATGGACTTAAGCCCTTTCTGGGCAATCGGCCAGAAGAGGATCTTGATCAGCACTGTTACAAGGATAATGGCAATCCCGTAATTTCCTACATAGCCATAGAAAAAATTCAGCAGATACAGAGCTGGCCTGGCAATTTTGTCAAACCAGCCGAAATTAACAACCCGTTCCAAATCATGCCCGGCCTCCCGCAGGGTTGTTATTCTTTTCGGCCCGAAATACGCCTGATAATTATACTGCAGAAGACCGCCGGCTGGGATGATCTCCTCGGTGTTCAAGAGCAGGGAGTTAACCATCTCACCCTCTGCAGATAATTTAAGGGTCTGATTGTCTTGCTTTTCGGGTATAACCCCGGTCATGAAATATGTCCCTTCAAAGGCGACCCAGGTAATATTTCCCTGCAGGGTTTGTCCGGCTTCTTCGAGATCCTTTGGTTTAATCTCCTGAAGTTTCCCGTCAAGTAGGACCGCGGGTCCGTAAAAAAGATAACGCGCAGAAGTTGAAGTGAATGGACGATTGGTGAGGCTCATGAAGGCCGAGCCCTGAAGAGGCGTTTCAGAACGGTTATAAATTTCAACCGCCATATTGATCAGGTAGCTGTCCGGGGCAAAGGTCATGCGCCTGGTTATTTGCAGGCCGGACGATAGCTGGGCTGTCATGGTCAGAGTCTGGCTCTCGCCTGCTTCAATCTTAAGAGCTTCCTTATCAGCAACAAAAAGGGGGACCTGGGCCCGTCTGGGCTCAACACCCCAGGTGAAATAGAGTGGAAGATCCTTATAAGAATCGGTAGTAACAAGTTCTTTCAGTTCAGCATCCGGGGCAGACGTTTCCCTGTATTTTTTGAGCTTAAAACTTTTAATCCCGCCACCGGTTTCAGCTATTACAGCTCTATATTGACTGGTTTCAACAATTATATCTCTGCCCTGCCGGGCTGGAAGGTTGACCGGCTGATCAAATTGTGCCGGCTGCTCAGCCTGTACAATTGCGGCAGAAGGAGGAGACGGCTGTTCTTCCTGGGGAGAACTTTTTGGCTGTGGCGCTTCCATTGCCTTTTCAGCTACGGGCTGTTGCTGTTCCTGTTCAGGCGCAACAAAAAGGTACTGATAGCCAAGCAGAATGAAAAAGGCGAGAACAATTGCCAATATAGCTCTATAATTATCCATTTCGATTCCTTTCGTCCCTGAATTGACCAGTTCTTTTACCAGCCATTGCTGGCATCATCTTTCAGGGGTTATTTTACCGGATCATAGCCGCCATCACTAAATGGATGACAACGCAAAATTCGCCATAAGGCCATAAAAAAACCGCGGCAGGGACCATGGCATTTGATAGCATCAATGGCATACTGGGAGCAGGTTGGTGTAAAACGGCAAGCAGGGGGAAACAGAGGGGAAATAAGGAGCTGATAAGCCCTGATCAGGAAAAGAAAAAAATAGGTGGTACATTTCTGCAGAAAATTTTTCATTAAGCAGCTTTTTCCTGCATCAGGTCTTCCCGGTCAAAAAATTGTTCCTGGATTGTCAAAAAGAGTAGGAAACAGAAGCCTTCTCTACTGAAACAGCGGTCCACTGCTCTCGAGCAGGCAATTGACAGCCCTCGCAACATCCGCCGGTTTCTCAAGACTAAATCCTTTCCGTACAGTTATAACTATATCCATGTAAGGAAACTCACAACTCGTGGAGCTTTGTTCCTGGAGGAAACGTTTGTTTAACCGGAAAAATTCCCTGATGATTCTCTTTATCCTGTTTCGCTTTGCCGCTCCCTTGAGCTGGCCATGAATGCTGATTCCAAGCCGGTTACGCCTTACATTGTTCGGCACCAGAATCAGGCTGAAATTTTCCCCATAAACCCGTTTACCGTGCTGGTAAACATTGTTATATTCGCTTTTCTTTGTCAGGAGATAGGCTTTGGGGAGCGATAGGGTATTCATGGCTTAACAGCTCAGGCCGGCCCTGTCCATTAACTGCAGGCCTGGCATCCTGTGCAATTGCCAGGCAGTCCTATCAAACGCTTAACCTTTTACGCCCCTTGGCTCTTCTGTTATTGATAACTGCCCTGCCTGCCTTTGTTTTCATGCGCAGGCGGAAGCCATGGGTTCTTTTCCGTTTGATGTTGCTTGGTTGAAATGTTCTTTTCATAACCTTTTCCTTAAACGTCTGTAATTTTCCAAATACATATATGAAACCCCTGCGAACTCCTTAGTTTAACATCTCTAAAGTGCTCGTAAATGCGGTTTTTAGCAGGGGCAGAGAGTTACTTTCCGAAAAACCAATAAATGGGAGATATAACCATAGAAAAATATGGGTGTCAAATAAAAATCTCCTGTGCTACAATGTCCCGTTATCATAACGATCTGTTGAGTATAGCCGTTTAAGGTAGGAAAACTTGACTCGTGTTAATGCGATGCTACACTGTGGGAAGGGTTAATCGCGATATAGTAGTTTGAATCAGGAAAATGAAAGTTAGGAGAAAGACCTATGCCTATATATGAATATGAACACCTTGGTGACGGATGTCAGCATGGTAAGCATTTTGAGCTGCAACAGTCAATATATAGCGACAAATTCACGCGCTGCCCATACTGCGGCCAGGAAGTGAAAAGGCTGATATCCCTAGTTTCAGTCAATACTCCAAAAGGAAACAGCGACCTCAAAAATATGGGCTTTACCAAGCTGGTGAAACGTGATGACGGTGTTTACGAAAATGTTACCGCGACTGGTAAAGAAAGCAGGTACTGGGATGCAGATAAACCAGAAACAATGCCTGATCTGAAATCAAAGATCTCCGACTAAGCCCATTCCAGGAGCTTCAATCTAAGCCTTCCCAGGCTGTACCGTGATAGAAATTTTTGGCAACTGACCTTCTCGTTCTAACCTGCTGATGTTATTGCTTAACTGTATGCGCGTTTGACTTTTGCCAGTTCCATCATTTATAATGCCCGAACTTTTTTGCAATTTTTTATACGGAGACGACTTTAGTAATGCGCATAATGATCGTTGGTGCCGGTCAGGTCGGGCGACACCTTAGCAGGAAATTTTCTGCCGAAGGACAGGATGTTGTCCTGATTGACCGCGATGAAACCAGGCTCCGCCGCCTGGAGCGTGAGCTTAACATACTGGCGGTGCATGGCAGTGGTGCGTCTGTCAGGATTCTTGAAGATGCAGGCATTGATAATACTGAACTGTTCATTGCAGTCACTGACAGCGACGAAGTAAACCTTGTGGCCTGCCTCCTTTCCAAGAAATACAATGTGAAAAAGCGAGTGGCGCGGGTGAGGAATGAAGACTTTCTCTCGCCAGAAGCGCCGCTTAATGAAAAAGCCCTTGGCATTGATATGCTGATCAGCCCTGACCGTGCCATGACAGATGAGATCATGCAGCTGATTACCGTGTCCGAGGCATTTGATACCGCAGAGTTTGCTGAAGGCCAGCTTTCCCTGCTGGGCTACGTGATAAGCGAAAATAATCCCTGCGCCGGGTTGAGTTTACAAAAACTTAAACAGCAGAAAGGGAGTTATCGCTATGTGGTGGCTGCCATCATTCGGGATAAAACAACGATCATCCCTGGCGGCAACGACCGTATAGAGATTGGCGACAAGGTATACCTGATGGTGCGCAAACAGGATATTGCCGAAGTAGAGAACATGTTCAACCTGTCCAGTAAGCTTCCTGAGCTGGTTTTTATCATCGGCGGCGGGACCATTGGTTTCAATGTGGCAAAACGGCTTGAGGCCCTGGGTATAAATGTCCGACTCGTTGAAGAGGATGCCGATCACTGTGAATTTTTAACCGAAAACCTGGAAAATACCCTGGTCTTGAATTTTGACGGTTTGGAGGCCAATGTTCTGTTGGAGGAGGGCATAGAAAAGGCGGATCTGATAATTACTGTGACTGACAGTGATGCAATTAATATCCTTTCAAGTCTGCTGGCCAAGCATCATGGTGCCAGGAAATGCATTACCAAGATCAACCGGCACGATTTTATTCCCCTGCTTGGCAAACTTGGTATTGACGTAGCCCTCAGTCCCAGAGAGGTGGCAGCTGACATGATCCTGCGCTATGTCCGCAGAGGCTCCATTGTTTCTGTAACTACAATCCTGGGCAGTGATGCCGAAGTCATTGAATTGAAGGTCCCGGACCGACCCAAATTCAAAGATGTACCGTTAAAGTCGCTTTTCTTTCCCAAGGGTGCAATTGTGGGAGCCATTGTGAGAGACAAGCAGATTTTTATCCCATCTGGCGAAACAACCCTGCAGCCGGATGATAACTTGATCATTTTCTTTACCAAAGAAGCAATACCCCATGTTGAGGCCTTCTTTGAACACTAATGATCTATTGGTAAGCGACTATCTTATCCAATCTGCTGGCCGAAGGTCCATTTCTCACTTTTGCTTATTGTTTGATAAAACAAAAGCCACAAATTGATCCTCAGGTGATATATGCGAACGGGCGGCGTACTAAATGTGCTGGGAAGACTGCTCCTGCTGCTTTCCATCTTTCTGCTGACTCCCATTCCATTCAGTTATTATTATAAAGATGGCATGGTCACGGTCTTCCTGGTGAGCGCGATCCTTGGCGTCCTGCTCGGAGGCGCCCTGGTCTGCTCGTTTGTCCCTGAAGAAGACCTGGGCTACAGGGATGGATTTGCCATTGTTGTATTCAGCTGGCTGGGGCTGGCCCTGCTCGGTGCCCTGCCCTATTATTTTTCAGGGGCTATGGAGTCGTTTGTTGATTGTATCTTTGAGTCGATGTCAGGGTTTACCACTACTGGATCAACCATCTTGCCCCAGGTGGAGGTTCTGCCCGAAAGTGTTCTATTTTGGCGCGCCCTTACCCATTGGCTCGGCGGCATGGGTATCATCGTTCTTACCCTGGCCATCCTGCCGCTGCTCGGCATCGGCGGCATGCAGCTTTTTCAGGCTGAAATGCCCGGGCCTACAAAAGACAGGCTTGCGCCCAGGATTCAGGATACCGCCAGAATACTCTGGTCTGTTTATGTCCTGTTCACATTAACCGAGATACTCCTCCTGATGCTTGGCGATGTCAGTTTTTTTGACGCCGTCTGCCATGCTTTCGCGACCCTGGCAACAGGAGGGTTTTCCACCCATACCGCAAGTGTCGGATTTTTTAATTCGGTGTATATCGAATCCGTAATCATCTTTTTCATGTTTATGGCTGGTGTAAATTTTTCCCTGCATTACCAAGGACTGCGTGGCCGCCTATCATCATATTGGCAGAACGAGGAGTTCCGCTTTTATATGTACCTCACTGCTTTTTCAATATTATTCTTAGTTATTTTCAATCTCATTTATGGCACCTACGGCAGCTTTGGCGAGACCCTGCGCACCGGGTTTTTCCAGGTTACCTCCATTCTCACTACCACAGGTTTCGGAACAGCTGACTTTGATCAATGGCCTCCTGTGTGCAAAATCCTCCTCGTCTCACTCATGTTTGTCGGCGGCTGTGCCGGGTCAACCGGTGGCGGCATCAAGCATGTACGGCTCCTGCTGTTTTTCAAATATGCCCGGCTGCAGTTGCGAAACCTTGTCCACCCCCAGGCGGTTGGAGCTATTAAACTAGGCAAGATGAAAGTGCCCCGGGAGGTGTTGATTTCCATTCTGGGCTTTTTTGCTCTCTATGTTGCCTTTTTCTTCCTGGCCACGCTATTCGTTACTGCGCTTGGTGTTGATATTGTCACCGGTTCAACAGCGGTTGTGGCTACTTTGAACAATATCGGCCCGGGCCTGAACCTGGTAGGTCCGGCCCAGAATTATGGCCATCTGCCTGCCCTGGCCAAGGTCGTGCTCACATTTTGCATGCTCGCCGGCCGGCTGGAGCTCTATACAGTGGCCGTACTTTTAACCCCTGATTACTGGGCCATGGCAAGAAAACCTGTTCTGCGCTGGCAGCAGGCAGTAAAAAAATCTTCTCTAAAATAAAAGAATATTGAAACATGTCATACCGGGCCAATGAATACGATATACTGGTGATCGGGGGCGGCCATGCCGGGTGCGAGGCTGCATTGGCTGCCGCACGTATGGGATGCCGTGTTGCTGTCGCCATCATCAATGCTGACACAATTGGTGCCATGTCCTGTAATCCTGCTGTAGGCGGCCTGGCAAAGGGCCATCTCGTCAAAGAAATTGACGCCCTGGGCGGTGAAATGGCAAAAAACATTGATGCCACCGCTATTCAGTTCAGGCGGCTTAATACCAGCAAGGGACCTGCAGTCTGGTCATCCCGGGCCCAGGCTGACCGGGTCCGTTATCGGCTGCGCATGAAATCCGTTCTCGAACAGCAGGAGAATCTTGATATCAAGCAAACGGTAATTGACTGGCTGCTCGTGGAAAAAGGGCGCATCACAGGAGCTGTCACCTCACTTGATGAAACCCTTATTCTCCGTGCTGTTGTCATCGCCACCGGCACATTTTTGAACGGCCTTATCCATATCGGCCTGAAAAATTTCCCGGCCGGACGAATGGGCGACCCGCCTTCAACCAAGCTTTCTGAGTGGTTCCGCCAGGCGGGATTTCCCCTGGGCAGAATGAAAACCGGCACCCCGGCGAGACTTGACAGCCGTACAATTGACTTTACGGAGCTTGAAGCCCAATACGGCGATGATCCTCCCAATTTCTTTTCATTTGCCAATGCTGATACAGCGGCTTCCCACAACCCTGAACTGCCGCAGCTCCCCTGTTATGTTACCTATACAAACAGCAAAACCCACCAGATCATCAGGGGTTCCATTGACCGTTCCCCAATGTATGCAGGCATTATTGAAGGTGTTGGTGCCAGGTATTGCCCTTCCATTGAAGACAAGGTAATGCGCTTCCCTGACAAGGACCGGCACCAGATCTTTCTGGAACCTGAAGGTGTTGATACGGTCGAAGTATACCCGAACGGTATCCCCACCAGCCTGCCCCTTGATACGCAAATGGCCATGGTGCGGAGCATAAAAGGACTGGAGCGCGCCCAGATGATCCGCCCCGGGTATGCCATTGAGTATGATTATGTCGACCCACTTGAACTGCATCCCTCGCTGCAGACGAAAAGAGTGCAGGGGCTCTTTCTGGCCGGACAGATCAACGGCACCTCGGGCTATGAGGAGGCCGGAGCCCAAGGGTTGGTGGCCGGCATCAATGCGGTCCAATATGTGCGCAATGCAGAACCTCTCATACTGGACCGCTCTCAGGCCTATACAGGTGTACTGATTGACGACCTGATAACCCTCGGCACCAAGGAGCCTTACCGCCTTTTTACCTCCAGGGCTGAATACCGTTTGCTGCTGCGGGAAGACAATGCTGACCTGCGGCTCAGGGATATTGGCTACAGTCTGGGCCTGGTTGACGCAAAAACCTACAATGTCTTCAAGGCCAAGCGCGAGGCCATTGAAAGAACTATGGCAAAACTTGCCAAGACCATGGTCAAGCCTGGACCGCGGATTAACTCCCTGCTCGAAAACCTGGGCTCCGTGCCTTTGCGGCAGGCCTGCAGCCTGCAGGATCTCCTCCGGCGTCCGGAAATAACCCTGGAAGACCTTGATTCCCTTGCCGAACTTGACAAAGAGCTTTCACGTGCTGTAAAGCGTGAAGTGCAGCTGCAGGTAAAGTACCAGGGATATATAGACAGACAGAATGAACAGGTGAGCCGTTTCAGAAAAATGGAATCCATCGGCTTGCCGGAAAACATGACCTACAATGGCCTTGCAGGGCTTTCCAACGAGGTCATAGAAAAACTGACAAAAATACAACCACGTTCCCTGGGCCAGGCCTCACGCATCTCAGGTATTACTCCTGCTGCGATCTCTGTACTGCAGATACATCTGCGCAAACAGGGTTATTTATAAGTTTGAAGTGAGCTAAAGTGTTGAGTGAACTAAAGTTATTGACTGTTTGTTTAACTTTAGTCACTTTTAACTTTTAACTCTAGCTCACTTTATATCGTAAAACTTTGTACGCTTATCCATGATGACTTTTCCTCAGATAGATCCGGTTATCTTTTCCATTGGCCCCCTGCAGGTCCGCTGGTATGGACTGATGTATGTCTTGGGGTTTGCAGCCTCTCTGCTTCTCGTCAAACACCAGATAAAAAAGTTCGGCTATAAAGAGCTTGATGTACATTTTGAAAATCTCAACCTGGTCCTGATCATCTCCCTGGTTCTGGGAGGCAGGCTGGGATATGTGCTCTTCTATAATCTGCCATATTATCTCGGGCATCCCTCCGAGATTCTGGCTACCTGGCAGGGCGGCATGTCCTTTCATGGCGGTATGCTGGGCCTGGTTGCCGGGGGTGTCATTTTCTGCCGCAAAAAAAGGCTGGATTTCTGGCGTGTGGCGGATTTTTATACGGTCACCATACCCATCGGCCTGGGACTGGGACGTATCGGTAATTTCATTAATGGCGAGCTCTACGGCAGGGTGACAGATGTGCCGTGGGGCATGATCTTTCCAGGCGGCGGACCACAGCCGCGCCACCCCTCACAGCTTTATGAAAGCTTTCTTGAGGGACTTTTGCTTTTTCTTCTCCTCTGGTTTTTCAAAGAAAAGCAAAACCCTCCAGCTTCTTGGCCTTCAGGCTCCATGGTTGCACTTTTTCTGATACTTTATGGTATTTTTCGTATCGGCGTTGAATTGTTCCGCGAGCCGGATGCCCACCTGGGCTTCATAGCTGCCGGCATGACCATGGGCCAGCTGCTCAGCAGCATCATGATTGTCGCAGGTATTGTCATTTTTCTTGTCAGGAAGAGACAGGCCGCTTGAAATAAGCTGGACTTCCAGTCGCTTTGCACTTGCTTTACATCTTTGACTTCCCTCTTTATTCATCAAGCCCAAGCTTCTTTAACTTTCGCCAGAGGGACACCCTGTCAATGCCCAGATATTTTGCAGCCTCGGTTTTGTTTTCGCCAACTTCTTTCAGGACCCATTGGATATAGGAGCGTTCCATCTCCTCCAGTGAAGGATATTTATCGTCTTTTTTTCTGAAAGTCTGCAAGGCGGCACCACGCAAGTCATCAGGCAGATGGATCTTTTCGATACTCTGGCCACGGCTGAGGGCCACGCCGCGCTCAATTATATTCTCAAGCTCTCGAACATTCCCAGGAAAGTCATAGTGCATAAGAATTTCCATGGCATCTTCACTGATAGTATCAACTTCCTTTTGCATCAGGGTGCTGTATTTTTTCAGAAAATAAAGGGATAACAAAGGAATATCATCCTTTCGTGCGGAAAGGGGCGGAATTTCTATGGAAATAACGTTTATCCTGAAATAGAGATCCTGCCGGAAATGACCTAGTTTAACCTCCTGCTGCAGATCACGGTTTGTGGCGCAGACAAAACGGACATCTACCTTTATAGGCTCAACGCCTCCAACGCGCAGCAGCTCCTTTTCCTGGATAACCCGCAGCAGTTTAACCTGCATCGGCAGAGGCATTTCAGCTATCTCGTCAAGGAACAGGGTGCCGGTGTCCGCCATTTCAACAAGGCCTTTCTTTTCTTTTTCTGCTCCGGTAAAAGCCCCTTTTTCATGACCGAAAAGTTCATTGGCCAGGAGTTCTTCCGTAAAGGCGCCGCAATTGAGTGACAGCATCGGGGCCTTTCTTCGTAAACTGTTGTGATGGATGAGGTTTGCGAATAGCTCTTTTCCTGTGCCAGATTCCCCGGTGATGACAATGTTGGTATCAGTTACCGCCACCTGTCTTGCCATTTCCAGAATCTGTTTCATCAGAGAATTGGTGGTGATGATCTGGGGTTTTCCTTCAAACTGCTGGAGCTGTTCCCTGAGCTTGATATTTTCTTTTTTGAGCTCATTTTTCTCCAGCGCCTCCTTGACAACCACCCTCACTTCATCAAGCTTGAACGGTTTTGCAATATAATGGTAAGCCCCGGCTTTCATGGCGCTGATGGCCGAGTCAACGGTGGCATAACCGGTTATCATGATAACCTCGGTGCTCGGGCGCAGCTCCCGTGACCTTCGAAGGATCTGCATACCGTCAACCTTTTCCATCTTTAGATCGGTCAGGATAAGGTCAAACTCCTGTTCTTCAAGAAGGCTTATTGCACGTGGACCGCTCTGGGTGCCGGTAACATCGTAACCCTCTTTTTTTAAGATGTACGTCAGGTTGTTGAGCGCAACCTTTTCATCGTCAACAACGAGTATTCTGGCCCCCTCGCTCATGATTTTTCTCCACTGTCAACAGGCCGGTCCGGGAGCCATATGATGAAGGTTGTTCCCTGGCCAGTCCTGGTTTCGACCCGGATAGACCCACCATGCATTTCAATAATGTCATGGACTATGAAAAGTCCCAGTCCTGAACCATGGCCGACATCCTTGGTCGTAAAAAAAGGATCAAATATCTTGTCACGGATTTCCTCTGGTATTCCCGGCCCATTATCCTCTATCAGTATTTCTACTTCGCGCCGGCCCTTGGTTTTTCTTGGAATCTCGCGGCACGAAATCCATATCCTGCCATTTTCACCAATTACGTCTATGGCATTTTTTATAAGGTTTATGAAGACCTGTTGCATGCGCTGCTTGTCAACCGTGATTTTCAGGTCTGCAGGGATATCAAGGTTTATTTCCACATTGCTCGGGGCCTGGCCCCGGATAAGGGTTATGGTCTTTTCGATCAGCGTTTTCAAAGACAGCTCCTGCCAGGCAAACTCGCTTATCCTGGAAAATTCCAGCAGGGTGCGCACAATGTCCCGCGCCCGGTCGGACTGTTCCAGTACCTGGGAGATCAGGTCTTTTTTGAAATTATCATCCAGTTCGTCAAGGTCCTCTGCAAGAATCTGGGCGGAAGAGGAAACATTAGACAGGGGGTTATTCAGCTCATGGGCGACACCCGAGAGCAGCGTTCCCAGCGAGGCGAGTTTTTCCGACTGCACCAGCTGCCTCTGGTGCATTCTCAGTTCCCGGGTCATGCGGTTGAAGGCCTGCAGAAGGGACTTTATTTCCTCGTCATTTACACTCACAGGGGCAAGCATGAAATCTCCACGTGAAATTCTCTTTGTATGGTCTTCCAAGATCTTGAATGATTTGACAATGTCCCTCCCCAACAGTGTTGCAAAAAATATACAGAGAAATATGAAGAGCAGCACAGAGAAGAAGAGAACAAGCCCCGTGGTGCCGAGAAGCTTTTTAATTTTCTGGCGCTTATTCTTCGAGCTCTGCTCGGCAATGTCTGTCAGCTTCTTGCCAATTACCCTGATGGTATTTTCAACCTGCAGACGTTCTTTACCCGGAATTGGACTGACAAGACCGGCTGTATTCATGCCATGGAGCCTTTTGATGTTTTCCTTGTATTCCTGTACCGCGCTCCACAGGTCATTATACACTTCCTTTCCCATGATAGGGGTTAACACTTTTTCGTTTTCGAGAAGGTGTTTTCCAAGTTCATTCAAGAATGCCGTGTTGTCCAGATAGTCCTCTTCCTTGCCATAGAGGAAATAGTTCTTTTCAAAGCGGCGCACCTCCAGGGTCATGTTAAGAAAGTCATCAATGATTTCAAGTGTTTCAAGTTTATATTCAACTTCATTGACAATACCGTAGGTCAATCCCGCCATTGCCAAAATACAGAGCAGGAGAAAATAGAAGCCAAGTTTTATTTTCTGCCGGATACTTTTGGGGGCCATTTGCATAGTTCCTGCAACACGGTCGTTGCGTACACGTTCAATTTATGAAGAAAGAAATAGGTATTGAAACCTTTATTGCATACTATTGCGAGATTATCAAATTCTCCACAAAGTACACCTGCCCGTTGCACATTGCAACAACATCTTTCAATTTGTAACAGAATTATAAGTGCCTTTTATTATTAAATTTAATCATTATAAAAAACATGACGTTGCATTATGCAACATTTTGTTTTCTGGCAATATATTTGTAACTTGCTGAAATTCATAAATAAATAAAATTTTAAAAACTGGCACGCAAAATGAAATAAAGAAGATGCGAACAGTGTGTTCTCAAATATCCAAGAAAATTTAAATATAACGCGAAGAGGAGACCAAGATGAAAACAAAAATTACATGGTTTGACAGAATCATGGCAGCAGTAACTTTTGCGGAAGCGAATGAACAGGATACAGGGAAAAGCCTTTTAACCGATTCTGGACGCAAAACTAACATGGCCCCAAAATGCAAGGAATGCAATATCGTGCTGACTACTGATCTGCACGGGGCTGAAGTACATTCATAATCACTTTTTACTGGAGAAAGTTGTGTCATTTTTTAAAAACGGAAAGGAAAAATTTCAGAAGGCGATGGCTGCCGCAGCTTTTGCTGAAGTCGGTGAGTTCGAAACAGC
>Ga0209742_10000134_pt1 | contig 42052 bp, 28 predicted proteins | sample DeeMarSeWOR38_10_FD_187462 | JGI IMG/M metagenome (GOLD analysis project Ga0209742, IMG submission 187462) | Marine sediment microbial communities from White Oak River estuary, North Carolina - WOR-3-8_10 (SPAdes) (version 2) | ecosystem: Environmental > Aquatic > Marine > Intertidal zone >...
CGATGTCTTCCTCGCCAGCCAGGTCAGCGATGGTGCGGGCTAATTTGAGCACGCGATGATAGGCGCGAGCGGAGAGCTGCATCTGGTTCATGGCAGAGCGCATCAAGGATTGGCAGGTCGTGTCCAATTGGCAGTACTTGCGCACTTCAGCGGGGTGCATATCCGAATTGCAGCTGGGTGCCTCGAAATGTCCTGATTCAGAAGAGCTCGCCTGTTCATGGAAACGCTGGCGCTGGATCTCCCGGGCAGATTCGACTCTCGCCTGCACGGAAACAGAAGGTTCTCCGAAGCGGTCATCGCTCAGCTTCTCGTAATCAACCCTTGGTACTTCGACATGTATATCGATGCGGTCTAATAAAGGACCAGAGATGCGCTTCTGGTATCTGGTGACGGTTGAAGATGAGCAGGTGCAGGCCTTGAGTTGATCGCCGTAATATCCGCAGGGGCAGGGATTCATGGCCGCGATCAATTGGAAGTTGGCCGGGAAGGTGAGCGAGCCCTGCGCCCGGCTGATGGTCACAGATTTATCCTCGATCGGTTGGCGGATCACCTCCAGAACGCGCGGTCCGAATTCGGGCAGCTCGTCGAGGAACAGAACCCCCCGGTGGGCTAATGAGATCTCTCCCGGGTTCGGCCAGGTGCCTCCGCCGACCAGACCAGCATGAGAAATGGTGTGGTGCGGTGCCCGGAAAGGACGGTTGCGGATCAAGGGAACGTCAGCGGGCAGAAGATCGGCTACCGAATAGATGCGGGTGACATCCAGCGCTTCATCGATCGTCATATGGGGTAGCACGCTGGGCAAAGAGCGCGCCAGCAAGGTTTTGCCCGCGCCTGGCGGACCGATCATCAGGGCATTGTGACCACCAGCTGCAGCGACCTCGAGGGCGCGCTTGACATGTTCCTGGCCCTTGATCTCGCGGAAATCGGTTTGCACGAGAACCGGGATACCATCCGGGGCGACATGGGGTTGATTTGGCAGTGAGCTGGTGCCCTCCAGGTGGGTGTGTAATTCGGCTAAGGAAGGCACCGGGATGACCTCCAGGTCCGGGATCAGTGCCGCTTCACTGGCATCAACCTGGGGTATAAAGACCCGCTGGAATCCTTCCTGGCGAGCCAGGGCTGCCATGGGTAAGACACCGCGGATGTGACGCACGGAGCCGTCTAAGGAAAGCTCACCAACAACTAGAGCACTATCCAGGCAGTCAGGCGGCAGCTGCGCGGTGGCGATCAATACACCCAGCGCAATGGGCAGGTCGTAGGCCGGTCCTTCTTTGCGGACTGCGGCTGGCGCCAGATTGACCGTGATGCGTTTGCGCGGGAAGAGCAGACCTGCATTCTTGATCGCCATCTGGACGCGTTCGCGGCTTTCCTGGACGGCGGCATCAGGCAGGCCGACGATAATGATGGCCGGTAATCCCTGCCCGGTATCGACTTCGACCTCCACCACAACGCCATCCAGCCCGATGATTGCGCAGGAGAAAACTCGAGCGAGCATGATTAAAGTGTAGAAGAGGAGGGGTTAAAAGTCAATTGCATTTCAGCCGCTCTCAGGAGGAGCCTAATTTGTAATCTGAAAAATGACTGGATGTCTCAGTCACTCAAGTCAGCCTTTGGATATTCTAATTATTGTTATGGAAAAGGAGAGTTTTTGCGTAGTCTTAATTCTGGGCGGGTTGTAAAGCGCCAACTCTCCTGCGATAAAATGCATAAGCGGATAACAAATAAAAGATAATCGCCAGTATATACAGGCTGCGCAATCCTAAAGCCAGGGAAGCGTACTCGAAAATCCCGCCCACGACTGCTCCAATCAGGTTTGAGCCCAAAGCGATCTCAATTGAAGCTGTTTGGCTGAAAGATATTGCGAAAACCATCCCGGCAAAAAATATCGGAATAACCTGTGATATCGTCGAAAGAGAAATCCTTAACGCCAGCGGCAACTCGAGAAAAGAACTGACTGGCAGGAAGAAATTGAGCATCAGGGAGATAATTAAGAGCAGATAGAAAGGATCGGGATTGGTTATTTTGAAACGTATAACCACCAGATTGGCGATAACAATCATCATCAAGATGGCCGCGATCACGACTGCGTTCACGATCCAGGTCGATCCAAACAGCAATGCCATTTGAGTAATACTTTTCGTTTCCAGCAGGAAAAATGCGGCTCCCAAAAAGAAGAAATGCGCATTGAGTTTTCGGAAGTCCGGGATGACTCTCCGGGTGAGCAGCAAGCTTATTAATATCACCCCAACTAAGCCAATCAAGTATGTGCTCGGAATCGTACGGGTTTGCAAATATAAATATGGCCAATCATCCGTTACCGGATTTAAATCACTTCGGTAGGGATAATCCGAGTGATATGTGACGAGCGGGTCATTAAGGAGAGGGGTTGATAATGGCTTGAGCGAGATCAGGAATAATATATTGTGATTTGGAAATTCGTAAACTTGTGGGGAGTGGCTGAATACATCATACAGTGTGCGATAAATTCGTTCGCCGACCCATTCATTTCCTGGGGGTACACCGAAAGATAAAGCGAGCAAGCCGTTCTCATTTAATAGATTGCGAACATCGTTCAGGCTCTCTTGAGTGTAGACAAAATTATCAAGTCGAACGCTACTGGCAGTGCTTAACAGTGTATGGGAGTCAAGTCGACCAAAAACGATCAGATCGTATTTGTTGTTGTCACGCCGGAAAAATGAGCGCGCATCCTGGACCACCTGCTCAACACGATCGGGGTCACTGTATGGACTTTCAAAGTGCATTTCTTTGCCTATGCGGAGGATGGTGGGGTCGATCTCCACAGCAGTAGCCTGATGAGTACCGGCTCGAAGCGCTGCCGCTACGTCATTACCACCACCTGCCCCCACAATCAGAACTTTATTTAAGTTCTTCGAGACTCGGAATGGGGCATCATATTCAACACGGTAATTATCAAAATGTTCTGGAGCAGTTGCATAGTTCTGAGCTAAAAAACTCGGATCCAGGTTCCACATCCGCTGGTGCCAAGATTTGTTGACGGCGAGTTCATATCCTAAAAGTACATCATTATCATTGGGGGCATATTGTGCATTGATATCAATTCGATAATAAGGAGACCACAAAGTTCGTTCGGCACCTGTTGGCCAAAATAAGGTCAATAGTATGGGTAGCACGGCAAAGGCAGATTGAAATGCGAGCAAACTTGGGCGAATTTTCCAAATGTAGTACAAACCGCAGGCACAAACAAACAAATACCATGCCGGTGGTGGCCACTCCAGGAAGGAGACTATTGTATATAGCAAGATTCCGGTTAGGCTGCCAAGGATATTGATCGTGTAACCAGGTAAAGGTTCAAAATTGGAAAATTTCCTGGCGGTAAGCTCACCAAGAGGGATGAAGAGTACCGTGATCACTAAAAAAAGGAGCATTAGGATGGCATAAAATAGCGCATCCAGCAGAGTGTTTACGAAAGGATTCTGGATCTCGATTGTGCCGGCCCAAATATATTCCTCGGCTCCAGAGCGGTTGAGCAGGATTATTTCACTTAGCGCGGTACGACCGAAGAATAATAGCAGTATGACGCTTATCGCTAAAAGAGGGAAGAAATAACGTTCAAACAACCTTTTATCTGGCGAGCGCTGCCTGTAGGCGAATCCCAAGCCAATACCCAAGAATGCTGCGATCAATGCAAAATTCTTGTAAAAGGCCAACATCCGTACCTCCGATGCTGCCCAGCGGATAAAGACAAGTTCGACGAATAAGGTTAAGACACTTACCAGGAAAAGATCAAACACGGCCCGTTTGTTATTCATCGGTTTATGATTCCTTGAGCTTCATTATTTCTTGTTATCCCAAATTGATTTTAAGATCTGTTTTCAGCTTGAACTTAGACAGACATAATTCTGCCTAATTTTCTAACCGCCACCCCTTGGTATGTGAGCTATAAATTATTCTAACTGAGATGTGGATCCCTGCCCTTGATATATTTGTTAGGCAAGTGGAATAATGGTGACGTGCAATTGAAACAAAATTGCCAGTCAGTTAATGGCCGCCTGACATTTTGCAAGATGATCCCAATTTGAGCCTCTCGGCGAAATTAGCGCGAGGACGGGATTCATCGTCCTATTCAGCTGAAAATTAATTAGAAAATTGGGCAAACCTTGGGGAACAATTGCTGTACCTAAATTCAATCAGGGCATGGGTGTTGATGTGGGTTCGTGGGCCGGCCAGGGGATGATCCGCCATTTGGAGTAGCCGTGTTTTTCCGCGCTGAAGATGCGAGCCGAGGAAGGTTCGCTGCACCCATATTCGTCTGTGAGCCAGGTGATCGTTCCGTCGACATTCACGGCAGTGAAAACCAGTTCACCATCGAGACATAACCAGGCTTCGATCAGGTAACCGCGGTATTTATCTTCGGTCATACCAACATCAGCCCATTCGATGGTCACCTCATCCCCACGACGGGTAACATTAATAATGTGGGGTGGCGGGTAGATAAATGAGTAAGGTATGTCTCCATAGTCAACTTCTAGGCTCAAGACATCGCCAGTGATCTCCAGCAGGTCAGCTCGGATCCAGCAGCCAGACTCGTACCATTTTGGCAGTACATAGACCCAATCTGCCCGGTCTGTGCGCGCCAAGACTTCCACCGGAAAATCCTGGTACAAACCATACTTATACAGGTAAGCCCAACCTGGACCATAGCGGCAGTTCGCTTGGGCTACGCTGACAACGCCCTCGGGTGGAGGCAGTGTGGGCGTGATGGTGGGTGTTAACGTGATGGTAGCCGTATTCGTTGGAGTCATTGTCTCAGTTACTGTTGCGGTCATCGTAGGTGTGAAAGTTCCAGTTGGGTGAGGAGAGTGAGTGCTGGAAGGGATCGACGTTTTTGTCGGTGGGCTTGGGCTGGTTGGTGTGATGGTAACCGTTGCTGTTTGGGTGTTGGTGCTGCGAACCGTGGAACAACCCACCAGGAAAATGAAGGAAGACAAAATGATGCGAATGATTGTGCGCTCAAAATATTTGCGCATTTGTTCACCAGACATGAGGATAATTCTAAAAGAACCTGGGTATGAGATAGCAAACACTAATCAAACACAAATTCTATCTCTTCAATGTGGCAAGTTAATGATTGGAGGGATTAATTACTTACGAATCCATTCATCTGGATGAGCATATCTTGTAGATATTCAACTGATGGAATCTTTATGCCAGCGGTATTACTCTCAGGATGTAGCTGAAATTGTCGTATCTTGCAGATCAACCCAGATCTGGTGAACTCTGTTATTTCCATAGCCACCCTTTTTCCAAAGAGATTTTAATGGTTGTACATGTCCTTCAGAATCATAGGCGCGCGCTGTCATTTGGTAACTACCTGTCGATTCGGGTCTCCAGGTATATATATTCCTTGGTCTGAAAAAACCTTGGAATGGTTGTTTCAATACTGAGAGCCAAGCCAGCCATTTGACCGAGGCCATACCATACCAACCAGGGACAACGAGCCGCACTGGGAAGCCGTGCTCTCGCGATAGAGGCTGGTGTTCAAATTCCAGGCAACCAGGGTATCGGGATGGAGTGCTACATTAATTGGCAGGCTGCGTGCATTGGGTACGTTACCCCCGCTCCTGACTTCACCCCGATCGGCGCCGGTGAATTTCAACTCCATGGAATCTTCAGCATAGCCTGCCGTCTCAAGGATGTGCCTGAGGGGTGTGCCGGCGAAAATTCCCTGGTTGATGGCACCCAAATCCCAGGGTGCGCCTCTTGAAGCACCATAATTTGAACCCCATAAATCTTAAAATTGGATTCTCCCAGCTATAATTTGCCATGATATACTTCCCGCGAAAGGATTTCAATTATATAAATAACTTTAACTTTCAGGAGCAAGACTAATGGTGAAGGATTACGAATTACGCGAATCGCTAGACAAAGTAGCAAAACAAATGCATCAATACAATTCCAATCCCAGCAGCTGGTTGAGTTGGATCACTTATTTATTGGCCCGTCTAGGAGATCAGGCAATGGATGTGAATCCTGCCAATCAACGGCGATATGAAGAAATGTTATCCAATCTGCAAGATAATATTTACAACCGTCGGCAAACAGGTGGCTGGTAATAAGGCTCAACAGCAACTGAGATCGTTCGACTGCTGAATTTCTTTCAAATCAGATCAAATTCTTCAAAGCAGGCAAAGAATTAGTAAACCATTTCCAATCCCGCAGCTCTTACCATCTCTTTTAATCGAGCTGTTGTTAGTTGAAGGTTGAGTTAAATAAAATCACCCCGGATGGTATGTCCGGGGTGACCCGTTTCATTGGCGGATGGATTTAATTTAATGGTACTACGTTTGCAGCTTGCAATCCCTTAGGACCTTCCTCGACGGTGAATTCCACCATCTGACCTTCCATGAGGTTGCGGTAACCATCTGCCATAATAGCAGAATAGTGTACGAACACATCTGGTCCTTCTTCGCGGGTAATGAAGCCATATCCCTTATTGCCGTTGAACCACTTGACTGTGCCGGTGATACGTTCTGACATTGCGATTTTACTCCTATGTATGTAAAAAAAGTTATTCTAGATGCACCCAATGTTCCATCGGAGCAGTCAACAAAAAATGGCCCAAGACATGAACCTTTGGCCATTGTCTTTCTTACTTCCAACGGTAACTTCCTGCATCCTTTCTTAGAGAAATCGTATCAGCAAAATAAATTTCTGTCAATGATTCGCCATCCTTCGAGCGTATCAAATCTCCGATGGAAGTTAAGGTTTAATCATCCAGATTCAAAGAGTATTCTCCGGCATTCAGCCCTACACTTGGAATGTGTTCATGACAAGGAGATCCTGTGATTCACATCAACTAATAATCTTTCATTGACTGAAATTAATACCATGAGCATCCATAGCCGAGTTGTGCTAAAATACATCCATGTCATCCGACCAGATATCCCAAAATTTGCAGCAAAGAAATCCTATCACCAAAGAAGCCCACCAACGCCAGACGTTTTTCCAGATATATTTGCCGTTAATTATTGTTGCTCTTATTGTCATCCTTTTTGTGGTGTTGGCTTTAGTCGCGCAGAATGAAAACGTCAGCAGATGGGCAGATATTTCATTAATATTTTTGATCTCTGTTTCGTTGGTGGTAACCGTGATAACGATCGCGGCGATTATCGTTCTAACCATTTATCTGACTCGCTTGCTCAAGACCGCACCATATTTCTTCTTTGAGGTTCAGAGGATCACATATATCATCGAGGTTCGCAGCAAAGCTATCGGGAACTCAATCGTTGAACCTGTACTTAGAGTGAATAGCTTTATCGCAGGATTGCGCGCTTTACGCAGGAAGTAGAAGATCGTTCTAATAACAACTTACTTTGGAAGCACTAAGGAGTGAATTAAATGAGTGATGAAATAACCGTAGAGGAGACCGAAATCAGTGAACAAACGCGTATACTGATCGGAGGTGCAATAATTGGCGCTTTAGTCGGTTTAGCAGGTGCCTTCCTGTTAGTGAAAAACGCTGAGCGAAAGGGAACCGAACTGCACGTTTCTACCGGTGAAGGTGTGAAGCTGAGTCTGATCGTCATGGGATTGCTGCGCCAAGTGGCTGATCTTGCATAAATTCATCTTATAGGTAAATTGATCTAATTGTAAAAAGTGAGAATTTAATATGAGTAACCTTAGCACAATGAGTTGCACAATACCCAGGGAGGGGGATGAACCCTTGTCGCAGGAAGCATCCGAGTCTTACCTGAACCAAGTACCAGATTGGATGATTATCGAGCAGGAAGACCTTGAACGATTAAACAGAGAGTTTAAATTCAAAAATTTTGTTGAAGCGCTGAATTTTACGAACCAGGTTGGTGAACTTGCCGAGCAGGAGGATCACCATCCGTCTATTTTGACTGAATGGGGGAGGGTGACAGTTACCTGGTGGACACACGCAGTAAATGGGTTGCACTTAAATGATTTCATCATGGCTGCAAAAATCGATCAGCTATATTTAAGCTGAGCATTTTGATATTCCATGAGGACAGCCGGCCATCACCGGCTGTTTTTATTTAATCACTTGACATGGATAGATCAAAAGTCTAAAATAAGTACGAACGTTCGTTCACATATGGAGGGAACCTATGGATCAAGAAACTCTCACCAAAGGTGAGCGCACCCAAAACGAGATAACCGAAGCGGCGTATCAGCTTTTCCTGGAGAAGGGTTATCATGGTACTTCAATGCGTCAGATAGGCCAATTTGCCGGCATTGCATTAGGGGGTATTTACAATCACTTTGACAGCAAAGAAGCAATTTTTACGGCTGTGATACTCGCTCATCATCCATACTATGATGTCATCCCTGCTATGCAGGCTGCTCAAGGTGAAACAGTTGAGGAGTTTGTTAAGGACGCTGCTAATCGATTGGTCAGCAACCTGGATGAGCGCTTAGATTTCTTAAAACTCATGTTTATAGAGCTGGTTGAATTTAATGGCCAGCATATCCCCCAGATTTTTGAAACTTTTTATCCTGATGTCCTGGAATTCGCCCAACGCTTCTCAATTAATCGGAATGAATTACGAGCCATTCCAGCCCCCGTTTTGGTTCGAGCATTTCTCGGGATGTTCTTTTCCTATTTTATTACGGAGTTGTTGATCGGTCAGTTCCTGCCAGACGAGATGAATGAAAATACTTTAGATCATTTTATAGAAATTTATTTGCATGGCGTATTGTTGAATGATGATTGAACTATGCACACCTGGTTCACAGCATAAGAACTTTATTACAGGAAACAATTATTCCTCGTAAAAAGAAAGTTTCATTTGGAAGGTTGAAGTGATCAATTCGAGATTGATTTCATTAATCCGGAAAGAATTTATCCAGATCATTCGCGATCCACGAACCCTGATCTTGGTGTTGATTATCCCGGTCATGCAGCTTTTCTTGATGGGATACGCTGCCACAAACGATGTACGCAACATCCCGCTAGCTGTCTTTGATCAAGATCGGAGCCCAGCTGCCAGAGAATTATTAGACGCATACCGGGCTGCGGATTACTTCAAATTGGAGTTCGATGTCGATTCTGAGGAGGCACTCCGCGATCTCATCGACAACAGCGAGGCACGCGCCGGATTAATTATTTCACCAGACTATAGTGAGCGAATTCAATCGAATGAGATTGCACATGTTGTGTTTGTGTTGGATGGAAGCGATCCAACCATTGCATCTACTGCACTCTCTGCGGCGCAGTTGATTGGGCAATCGAAAGCGACTGAAGTAATGGTAGAAAGGCAAGCCAGAGCTGGTCGACCGGTAGCCGTTTCCCTACCATTGGTTGTGCATACACAGGTCTGGTACAACCCAGATTTGGTAAGTTCTCATTTCATGATCCCAGGAGTTATCGGAACAATCCTTTTTGCGTTGACTTCGATTTTAACTGCCACCGCGATTGTGCGTGAACGTGAGCGAGGCACAATTGAACAACTGATTGTGACACCCATCCGTCCGTGGGAATTAGTGGTCGGAAAACTGGTTCCATATGTTTTACTGGCTTTATTCAATGCCTTCGAGATATTGGCTATCGGTGTGTATTGGTTTGATGTTCCAGTAAGAGGTGATCTCGGATTGATTTTCCTTTATTCAAGCATATTCTTGATGACGAGTTTAGGGATTGGATTACTGGCCTCTACCCTGGCCAACACCCAACAAGAAGCAATGTTGACAGTGTGGATGGTTTTGTTGCCAAGCTTATTTTTATCCGGATTCTTTTTTCCCCTGGAAGCCATGCCGAAAGCTTTGCAATGGATCTCGTATGCAATGCCATTGAGATATTACCTGGTGATTATTCGTTCTCTGATGGTTAAGGGTGTTGGATTTGCAGCTCTGCGGCAGGAATTACTTGCATTAACGATATTTGGAATCGCGATTATGTCGATTGCGGCAATGCGTTTCCGGAAGCGATTAGATTGAATGACACTTAAATAATTTGTAAATAAATTTAGGGGATTTCAATACCAATTGGTTTTGAAGAAAAGGGAGGCTGATATGCATTTCAATATTCGAAGAATTGTCCCATTCCTGGTGATCATCATCCTGGCAGCTCTTGCAATCTGGTACTTAGGAAGCGCAAATGCTCAGCAGGAAAATGGCCCTCTCTCTGCATCTGGAACGATTGAGGCTGATCAGTTAAGTTTGTCTTCAGAGGTCGGAGGACGAGTGGAGGAGGTCGCAGCCGAAGAAGGGGATAAAGTAGATCTTGGCCAGGTCCTGATCAGATTCGATGATTCTCTCCTCAAGGCTAAGCTCCTCCAGGCTGAAGCAGCTCTGGCCCAGGCTCAAGCAAATTATGATTTAGTCGCCAGAGGTCTTACCGAAGAACAATATCAATTGGGCATTGCTGCGGCCAGGATGGAGTTATTATCGGCCCAACAATCTCTCGACGCTCTATATGAAAACTCTGATTTACTGGCTGCTGCAGCTTTGCAGGAAATCGCCCTTGCAGATAAGGCGATCGATCAGGCGAATAAGCGTCATAAAAACCTGGTAACGCCCGCAGATCAAGCAGACATAGACGAAGCACGTGCGGCAGTCGTATTGGCTAAAGATGCACTTGACAAAGCACAAGACAAATTTGAGCCATATGAGAAAAAGAAGGAAGATAATGTCATCCGGGCGAATTTGTTGAGGACTGTTGCTGAAGCACAAAATAAATATGATGCTGTTGTCACCCGCCTGAACAATATCACCGGGGATGCCAACGACATAGAACTTGCCATCGCGGCTTCAGATCTGGCGATGGCTGAGGCACAAAAAGTGGATGCGGAACGAAGATATGCATTACTTGTAGATGGTCCGGATCCGGATGATGTTGCCATGACAGAGGCTCGTCTCAATAAGGCTGAAGCTAATTTAGAAGCTGCATTAGCGAAACCCAGCAGTGAACAACTGGCTTTGGCGCAGGCTCAGGTTGATGCTGCGGAAGCAGCTATTCAGGTATTAACGGAGCAAATAGGAAAGCTGACATTATTATCCCCAATCGATGGGATAGTTTTGGAGAGAGCAATAGATCCAGGAGAAGTTGCATTACCGAGTACACCATTATTTACTTTGGCTCAGTTGGATGATTTGACTATCACGGTCTATGTTCCCGAAGATCGTTATGGTGAGATCATGCTGGGTCAATCCGCACAGGTTGAAGTGGATTCGTTCCCAGATGAAGTGTTTACAGGTCTTGTGGTGAAAATAGCTGATCAAGCAGAATATACTCCCCGCAACGTGCAAACCCAGGAGGGTCGCAGGACGACAGTCTTCGCGATCAAGTTATCAGTTAAGAATCTGGATGGCAGGCTAAAACCTGGAATGCCGGCTGATGTCCTTTTTGAGCAATGAAAACGATGATCTCGGTAACCAATCTGGTTAAAAAATTTGGAAATCTCTGTGCGGTTGACGGTATTCATTTGGAAATCCTTGCTGGAGAAATTTATGGCCTCGTAGGCCCAGATGGGGCTGGGAAAACCACAACCATGCGGCTTTTATGCGGGGCTCTTGGTCCCGATCAAGGCGAGATCGTTGTTGCTGGATATGATGTCGTCAGGCAAACCGAGCTCGCCCGAACCCAGATCGGGTATCTCCCCCAAAGGTTCTCGCTCTACGAAGAATTAACCGTAATTGAAAATCTACGTTTTTTTGCTGAGGTACGTGGTTTGAAAACGGAAGATTGGAAACCCCGCTGCATAGAGATCCTTCAATTTGTCGGTTTGGCCGATTTTGCAGATCGATGGGCTGGTAAACTTTCGGGAGGAATGAAGCAGAAGCTGGGTTTAGCAGTCGCATTGGTCCACCAACCAAAAGTCTTGCTATTAGATGAACCCACAACGGGAGTGGATCCGGTAACTCGTCAGGATTTCTGGCAGTTGATCATCCGGCTCGCAGAAAGTGGGGATGTTGTTGTGTTGGTTACCACACCATACATGGATGAAGCATCACGCTGTACTCGAGTAGGGTTTATGAAAAAAGGATGTTTGTTGGTCGAAGATTCACCAGAATTGCTGCAAAAGCGACTCACCGATCGGGTGATCGAAGTCAAAGGAGAGCCATTACCGTTAATCCGACGCATTGCTGCCGAAGATGCGGATGTTGAAGATGCACACATGTTTGGCGATCGAGTTCACTTACGTATACGGGTCGGTGAGATCGAGGCAGTCTCAAATCGGTTAGAGAAGCAAATCGTTCTCAAGCATGGCATAGTGACCCAATTGCGAGTCGTTCCTCCCCAGTTGGAGGATATCTTCATGGAATTATTGGAACTGAATACCAATGACTGAAGAAGTGATCGTCGCAGAAGGCTTGACCCGTCGTTTTGGTGATTTTACGGCAGTGGATCAGGTAACCTTTTCCATGCAGGCGGGTGAAGTGGTAGGATATTTAGGACCTAATGGCTCTGGAAAAACCACCACCATTCGCATGTTGTTGGGGTTATTATTACCGAGCGAAGGTGAGGCGAAAGTTCTCGGTTACGATATTGTCAGGCAGTCGGAACAGATTCGTGAAAGGTCTGGGTATATGTCCCAGAAGTTCGGACTTTACCAGGAATTAACCGTTGCAGAAAATCTTATGTTCTATGCTGGTGTCTACGGAGTGAGCCAAAGTGATCGGCAAAAACAGGTAATAGATTTAGTCGGTTTGGGTGGTCATGAAGATACTCGGGTGAGTGATCTTTCGGTTGGTTGGCGGCAGCGCTTGGCACTAGCTACTGCCATCGTGCACAGCCCAAGACTATTGTTTTTGGATGAGCCTACCAGTGGGGTTGATCCAATTGCGCGGCGTTCCTTTTGGGATTTAATTTATAACCTCGTAGAAGAAGGAGTCACAGCATTGGTAACCACTCATTACATGGATGAAGCTGAGTATTGTGGTCGAATTGGGATCATGCGAGACGGCCAATTACTGGCCATGGATAGTCCCTCCGTTTTGAAGGAAAGTGCATTACCTGGGACCGCCTGGGATGTGACCGCCCAACCGGTTCTCGTTGCATTGCAAGGATTGAGCAACTTGCCTATTGTGTTGCGAGCGGGATTAATGGGGGATCATTTGAGAGCAATTACTCATTTTGATGTGAGTGAGGATGTGCTTCGGGAAGAGCTTCGAGGGGTAGGGATAGAAGAGGTTCGCTTAGAAAGAGTTGAGCCATCCCTCGAAGATGTTTTTCTTTCTCTGGCGGTTAAGAGTGAGCCAATTGGGAATGGTATCCCTTAGATCGATTGAGACAAATAATGAAAAAAATGCGCATAGACACTCTGCTTGTAGAGAAAGGACTGGTTGACAGTCGTTCTCAAGCTCAGCGTCTTGTCATGGCTGGACAGGTGAAAGTTGATGGACAGCTGGTGCCAAAGCCATCTGTGTCTTTTCCAGAAAATGTGAAAATCATCATTGAACCTGGACAGCGCTTTGCTTCCCGCGGCGGAGAGAAGCTTGCCGCGGCCTTAAATGAATTCTCCATTGATGTTCGCGGCAAGGTGTGTGCTGATGTGGGAGCGTCAACCGGAGGATTCACGGATTGCCTTCTGCAATATGGTGCCCAGAGGGTTTATGCTATTGATGTTGGTCGGGGAATACTACATTGGAATTTACGCCAGGATGATAGAGTCATCGTGATGGAAGGGATCAATGCGCGCTATTTGGAAAAATTACCCGAACAAGTTGATCTGGTAACCATTGATGCCTCTTTCATTTCCTTGAAGGTATTGCTCCCGGTGGTTAAAGCTTGGTTCGATGATGAAGGTGGAGATGCGATTGTATTGATCAAGCCGCAGTTCGAAGCGGGGAAGTCTGAAGCAGCTCGTGGCAAAGGGGTCATCCGGGATGTAAAGGTGCATGAAAAAGTCATTTTCGATGTTTTATCTTTCGCGGATGAAGCAGGTTACCAAGTCATGGATGTAATTAAGTCGCCGCTAAAGGGACCGAAAGGGAATATTGAATTTCTCGCCGGAATGAAATTTCCCGCTCAGGACAGGAGTGATATTCGAGAACTAATTTCTACACTCATAAATACCCTGTCAACAATAGAAAGTGATAATGATGGAGACGGGTGAAAATCGTGTATACTTCAGCGAGTCTATGACGGAACGCATTCGAAATTTTTGTATTGTCGCCCATATCGATCACGGGAAATCAACTCTTGCTGACCGATTACTTCAGCTGACCGGTACAATTTCTGACCGCGAAATGACAGAACAAGTACTTGACAGTATGGATCTGGAGAGGGAAAAAGGGGTAACAATCAAAGCCTCCGCAGTTAGAATGAATTACAAAGCCCAGGATGGTCATTCATATCAGCTTAATTTGATCGATACACCCGGTCACGTTGATTTCGGATATGAAGTATCCCGGGCATTGGAGGCATGTGAAGGGGCGATATTAGTCGTCGATGCAAGCCAGGGTGTGGAAGCACAAACACTGGCCAACCTTTACCTGGCATTGGATGCCAACCTTGAGATCATCCCTGTGATAAACAAGATCGATTTGCCTTCAGCGGAACCGGATTTGGTCGCAGTTCAAATCCAGGATTTGCTGGGTGTTCCGGCGTCAAAAATATTACGCATCTCGGCCAAAAAAGGTGAAAACATAAGCGCCATTCTGGAAGCCGTCGTCCAGCAATTTCCTTCACCTGTAGGTGATCTCGAGCAGCCGTTGCAAGCGTTGATTTTCGATTCGCACTATGATTCTTACAAAGGGGTTGTTGCCTATGTCCGGGTGATCGAAGGACGAATGAATACAAATCAAAGCCTGCTTCCTATGGAGAGCAAATCTTCCTTTAAACCGATAGAGGTGGGAATTTTCACTCCAAATCTTCGACCAGTCGTGGAACTAACCGCTGGTGAAGTTGGCTATGTGGCTACAGGATTGAAGACAATCCGAGAGTGTAGAGTGGGTGACACCCTGACAACCACATCAAATTCTGCACCTGTCCCATTGCCGGGGTATAAAAAAGTAAAACCAATGGTCTTCGCTGGGATTTATCCTGTTGAGGGTGAGAATTTCAGCGATCTGAAAGATGCACTCGAGAAATTACAGCTCAATGATGCCTCTCTTAGTTTCGAGTTGGAGACATCGCAGGCACTGAATTTTGGATTTCGCTGTGGTTTCTTGGGGATGTTCCATATGGAGATCATCCAGGAGCGTCTCGAGCGCGAGTATGATCTTGACATCATTATTACTGCTCCTTCTGTGGAGTACGAAGTTGTCTTGAAATCAGCAGAATTAATCCGCATCGATTCTCCAGCTGAATTACCCGATGAAGGAGAATATCTCGAAATACGCGAGCCGTGGATGCGCATAGAAATTTTCACGCCAACTGATTATTATGGCACTGTAATGGAACTGGTGAAGAAACGGCGGGGTTTGTTTGTTGAGCAAGATTATCCGACTACCACTCGAGTGCAGTTAATTTTCGAGATACCGCTGGCGGAGATGATCATCGATTTCTTTGATCAGTTAAAATCACGAACGCGTGGCTATGCATCATTGGATTATCAATTTTTAGAATATCGACCAGACGATCTGGTGAAGCTGGAGATCTTGGTTAACAATGAGAGCGTTGATGCACTCGCAACAATAGTTCATCGTGATAAGGCTTATCCCAAAGGACAGGCACTCATCTCGAAATTAAAGGATTTAATTCCCCGGCAGTTATTTGCAGTACCAATTCAGGCTTACGCCTCAGGTAGAGTCATCTCGCGAGCTAATGTAAAAGCTTTACGAAAAGATGTCTTAGCAAAATGTTATGGGGGCGATGTTACTCGGAAGAGAAAGCTTTTGGAGAAACAGAAAAAAGGTAAAAAACGGATGAAGACAGTTGGCAGCGTTGAGATACCACAAGAGGCATTTTTTGCTGTCTTGCGCCTGGAGGAGGATTGAGTACACTTAGTCGATCAAAGCTGGGTGGAATCGGTCGCTGGCTACCTGGGCTCATCATTAGCGGAATCGCAATATGGCTTCTAATCCGGACTTCAAACTGGCAGGATGTTATCGAGACGATTGCCGTAATGGAGCTGGAGTGGTTGATTCCGGCGGTAATATGTTTTTTGACCAGTATGATACTTCGTACTCAATCATGGAAGATCCTGCTTCAGAATAAAGTGCCATTTGGGAGAGTTTTTTTTACCTTAAATGAAGGGTATTTATTGAATAACGTATTACCTTTCCGGTTGGGGGAGCTCGGAAGAGCGTTTTTGTTATCTCAAACTTCGGAATTAAGTGGATTTTTTGTGTTGTCAACCATCATTATCGAGCGAACTTATGATTTAGCCATTGCATCAACATTACTCCTGGCGACAATCCCATTGGTGTTGGGTATAGAATCGAGTCAGACTATTGCAATGGTTGTATTGATCCTGGTCACATTGGGATTGCTGGCGATGTTTCTATTAGCGCGATATCGAGAAGTGGTAAATTCTAAATTAGAAAAGTTTGGTTTATCTCGGCCAATATTTAGAGAAAAAATCTTACCTCGCATTAATTCAATTCTCTCCGGATTTGAAGTAATGACCCGAATAGATCAATTCATTTACAGCATCTTTTTCATGATCTTGAGTTGGTTTTTTGGTGCGTTGATCCTATATTTTTTAGCCGAAAGCTTTGGAGTTGATGTTCAACCTTGGTGGATTGGTTTTGTCCTTGGGGTGGTTTCCTTGGGAATCGCTTTACCATCCGCTCCAGCAGGTTTAGGAGTCTATGAAGTGGCCATGGTGGGCGGGTTCTCTTTATTGGGTGTGCCCACTGCCCAGGCCCTTGCGATTGCTGTGGTGGCTCACCTGATCAACATCACCATCACTGGATTCTTTGGTATGTACGGTCTATTTCGAGATGGCGAGACCATTTCAAATATTTATCAGCAGCTGAAGAATGTCCGCTACCTCAGGAGTGGATAGTAGATGCGAATTCTTGTATCGTTGATGTATTACCGGCCGCATTATTCTGGTCTTACTATTTATACCGAACGTTTAGCACGGGCATTAGCAAATCGTGGCCACGATGTAACGGTGCTGACATCGCGTTATGATCTGGCCTTGCCCAAGCATGAAGTTCGAGATGGTGTGAGGATCATTAGACCTCGAGTGATGTTCAAGATCAGCAAAGGTGTGATTATGCCCAGTTTGCCGCTTTGGGCTTGGAGATTGATCCGCGAGTCGGATGTTGTTAATGCGCATGTCCCCCAACCCGATGCGGCAGTGATCACAATGTTGAGCAGACTGATCGGAAAACCGAGTGTAATGACCTATCATTGTGATTTGCAGCTCCCAAAGGGATTCGCCCATTATCTGGCAAACCTGGGATCCCATGTTGCAAACTACATCTCGGCAAGATTCAGCAATGTAATAGTTACGAATACCATCGATTATGCTGAGAACTCACCTTTTCTATCCAATTACCTGGAGAAGGTTCACCCAATCCCACCGCCAATTGAGTTGGCTCCGGTTGATATGATGGACTTACAAAACTTCCGTGAAAAACAAGGTATTCAGGCGGATCAGCGCATTATTGGGATAGCTGCAAGATTAGCGACTGAGAAAGGCATTGAATATCTGGTTGAGGCCATGCCAGCCGTTTTGGATAAATTTCCAAATGCACGCGTGCTGTTCGCTGGTCAACATCGAGATGTACTCGGTGAGGAAAAATATGCTGCCAAGTTGGCACCATTAATTCAAGATCTCGGCGACCATTGGACATTCTTAGGCGTATTGCCAGCGAAGGATTGGTCGGCGTTCTTTCATGAAGCCGAGGTCACCGTTCTACCGAGTATCAACAGAACAGAATCGTTTGGAATGGTGCAGGTGGAATCGATGACCTGCGGAACGCCAGTTATTTCAACTGATCTTCCGGGAGTTCGTCAACCGGTTTCTTTAACGGGGATGGGACTTACTGTCCCTCCAAAAAATGCTCATTCCTTGGCAGAAGCAATAATTAAGATCTTGAATAGTCCGAATGGTTATGGGGGTGACCGCTCGAAGTTGATGAGTAGATTTTCTCCTGAAGCAGTAGCGACTGAATACGAAACATTATTTCTAGAACTGCTGAAGGATTAATGTTTCCCAAGAGGGTGCCCAGGTCCTTTAGATCGAAGATAGAATTTAATTTATGGATGAACCACACTCGGATCTCCGACCATCTTTCGATAACAATTATTTTTCATCCGGTCCATATGCGCAGGTTTCATTCACCCGCTATAGCCAGTACTGGTGGTCGAATCGATTTTATGCCAAGTTAGTTTACAGGTATAGACCCGAAGGTGGTAGAGTCTTGGAACTAGGTTGTGGTTTAGGGCATCTGTTGGGTTGGTTGGTGAATGACTACGAAGTATTTGGTTCAGATATTAACCATTGGGCACTCGTTCAAGCGCGAAAAAATGTTCCAGCAGGAAAATTTATCCTATTATCCGCGGAAGACTTGGGTGCATTTCCTGATAGAAGCTTTCAGGTTGTGATCGCCAAACATGTTGTTGAGCATTTGCCTGATCCCGCCCATGCATTCTCTGAAATCAGTCGGGTGTTAGCTGCCAAGGGGCTGTTGTTGATGGCAACTCCTAATACTTCCTCCTTAGCGAGGGCTGTAAAAAAAAATAATTGGATTGGCTATAAAGATCCGACTCACATAAGTTTGTGGTCTCCAGATAAGTGGCTTGGTACATTAAATGCACACAAGTTATCACCCCGGAAGGTATTCTCAGATGGATTTTGGGATGCGCCATATGTCTCCTGGTTGCCAACCTCGATCCAAAGAATCCTCTTCGGCGCGCCAGGAGGGTTACAGGCGATTTTTGGTTGGAGTGTCATCCCTCTTCGTATGGGTGAGAGTATGATCGTTATCGCGAACAGAGCATGAACCAAGAACCTACTGTACTCGATTATGTGAAAGCATTGCTAACTCCTTGGCGGGGTGCGCCGCCAGCCATTCCCCCCATTGATGTTGAGGATGGTAGCGGTATTACTTTTGGATCAAATTCGGCGTTGGAAGTAATACCGCAAGAAGAGGATCATGAGTTATCAGAGGAAAAGTGGACCACTGTCGATGAGGTTGTAATAGGTGTAAAATCCGTGCCCTGGCGAACTTTCAGCGCGCTTGGGCTTGGATTGATGGCACAGCTCTCTCTTGAACCTGGTCCTGGCAGAACCTGGGGGTTGGGTCTTGGTCTTTACATCCTTGCAGCTGCCATGGCAATTTGGGCGAACATTCGTGGTGAATGGGAAATTCATCCGTATCCTTCCGTGCTGCAGCACAAAGATCCTTTATCAGTTCACCAGGTGTACTTATGGATTGGATTAGTATCTGGTCTACTGGCCTTCATGACTTTTGGTGGCAATCGTTTCACCTTATTAAATACGGCCTTGTGGTTAAGTGCCATCGCGTTCACAGTTTTAGCTTTCTGGTTACCTATACCTGAGCGAACCTCGTGGTGGTCTAAATTAAGGGAGAAGTTTACCGGTCGAGGATTAGAAATCCGAATTTCACGCTGGACTTTATTTCTCCTGATTGCTGCAGCAGTTGCAATATTTTTCCGATTTTATCGACTCTGGGAAGTACCTCCCGAAATGGTTAGCGATCATGCTGAAAAGATTCTTGATATCTGGGATGTGACCCAGGGAGAGATGAGTATCTTCTTCCCACGCAATACGGGCAGAGAAGCGTTCCAGATGTACCTGACAGCATTGGTTATCAAACTATTTGGAACAGGGTTTACATTCGATAGTCTGAAAATCGGCACTGCACTAAGCGGGTTGGTTACGCTACCGTTTATTTACCTTTTGGGGAAAGAGATTGCCAACAAACGCGTAGGTTTGTTCGCGCTATTATTTGCTGGAATCGCTTATTGGCCAAATGTGATCTCACGGGTTGCTTTACGCTTCACGATTTACCCTCTTTTTGTTGCTCCAACCCTTTTTTTCTTAATCCGAGGGATCCGCCGATCGAATCGCAATGATTTTATTCTGGCCGGTTTAACATTAGGTCTTGGTTTACATGGGTACACACCATTTCGAATCGTTCCAATTGTCATCGTAGTTGCGGTGGGATTATATTTGCTTCACTCTCAATCAAAAGGATATCGTAAACAGACCTTAATTCATCTGGCTCTGCTTGCGCTAATTGCATTGATCGTGTTCCTTCCATTATTAAGATTCTGGATAGAAAATCCGGTTAACTTTGGATACCGGGCGTTCACCAGATTTGGGACTTTAGAAAGTCCATTACCTGGACCAGGTTGGCAAATTTTTCTCAATAATCTTTGGAATGCTGTGGTGATGTTTTTTTGGAGCAACGGTGAGACCTGGCCGGTATCTATCCCCTATCGTCCAGCCCTGGGAATCGTTTCTGCTGCACTTTTTTTCTTGGCAGTAGTTTTAATGTTCTTTCGGTATGTAAGGCAAAGAAATTGGTTAGATCTATTTCTTATCCTGTCTGTACCGATGCTGATGTTACCTTCTATTTTATCCTTGGCGTTCCCTTCTGAAAATCCTACCTTGAACAGAACGGCAGGAGCACTAGTTCCAGTCTTCATTTTGGTGGGTCTTTCAATGGATGGAGTTTTGGGCAGCGTTGAAAAAAATCTTGTATCTCTAATTGGGCGGCGTGTTGCCTGGGTTGTTGGCGCAGTTCTACTGGTTTGGTCAGCGTATCAGAATTATGATCTGGTATTCAACCAATATCAGGACAACTATGCAAGGTCTTCTTGGAATACGAGTGAAATTGGACAGGTTATCCGGGATTACACCTTGACAATCGGATCTCCCGAAAGTGCTTATGTTGTCGCATATCCCCATTGGGTGGACACTCGATTAGTCGGCATAAATGCCGGATATCCAACAAGGGACTTTGCAATTTGGGAGGAGGATTTTCCTCGGACATTGGAAATAGAAGGACCGAAATTGTTCATTCTAAAGTTGGATGATAGCCAATCTCTAAGCACTCTGCAATCTCTGTATCCACAAGGTCACCTGCGGCTTTTTGAATCTCAAGTATCAAATAAAGATTTTTATGAATACTATGTGTTGCCTGTTAGTGCCGGTGAAAGTTAAGAGAATTCAAGGTAAATTCATTAATGGTTGAACAAAAGCCTAACAGCAGAAGAAACCTGGTTGTATACGGAATCTTGCTTGCCTTGATTATTTTCGCCGCGGCATTTCTGCGTTTCAGAGGCTTATTGTGGGGTGAGTATCAATACCTCCATCCCGATGAGCGGTTTTTAATTTGGGTTGGCACAGATATATCTCCTGTAAACAGCTTATCGGAATATTGGGATACTGCGAACTCGAGTTTGAACCCACACAATCGAGGTCATGGTTTTTATGTTTACGGCACTTTGCCATTGTATTTAGCGCGCTATGCTGTAGATTGGGTCTATGGTCATTCAGGTTTCAATGAAATGACGGATGTAGGTCGCTTCCTTTCCGCAATAGCTGATTTGCTGACGGTCTTATTTGTTTATCTCATAGCGGAAAAAGTCTACAATCGACGAGTCGGATTGCTATCAGCAGCATTTTCTGCTTTTGCAGTATTACAAATTCAACAATCTCACTTCTTTACCGTCGATACCTTCACAACATTTTTCTCAATGCTGGCAATTTATTTCGCTGCAAAAGTGGCCTATGACAAAAATAAGTTAGGAACTGATTCAAACGAGCGCGATCCAACATCTGACAAAGATTCACCAGAACTTCACCCCAGCCGGATTAGACAATTATTTGCTAATCCAATTTTATTGCCCTCAATAGGATTCGGAATCGCTCTTGGATTGGCAGCGTCATCGAAGATCAGTGTTGCGCCGTTGGCACTCTTGTTGCCGGTAGCCATGTTTATACGTTTGATCGATCTTAAGGGCATCGAACAACAACACCGGACTCAAGATGCCTTATTGTCTCTGATATTGGCTGGGTTTGTTAGTCTACTGGTTTTTCGCATTTTCCAACCAATGGCGTTCACTGGTCCAGGGTTCTTTGGCATCATACCAAATGAAGCTTGGCTGGCCAACCTTAGAGAGCTGCAGAACCAGGCAAGCGGCGATGTTGATTTTCCACCAGCCCTTCAATGGGCAAGGCGGCCAATTTGGTTTGCCTGGCAAAATATAGTCCTATGGGGGATGGGACTGCCGATGGGTTTGTTGGTATGGTTCGGATTTCTATGGATTGGGTGGCGGATAGTCAAAGGGGATTGGCGAAAACACATCTTGTTGTGGGGTTGGGCAGCGCTGATCTTCGTCTGGCAATCCTTGATTTTCAATCCATCAATGCGTTATCAGCTACCGATATATCCTCTTCTAGCGATCTTCGCAGGTTGGGTGGTAATCCGAATTTTTGATTGGAGGACGAAGAAGATAACTGCCGAGGAAAGACCCGGCAAAGGTTGGCAAATCGAGAACGCAGCTGCTGCAGGTGTGAATACTCGCAGCACTTTTAATTGGACTAAAGTCATCGCCATCATTATCGGCAGTGGGGTATTGATCGCTACAGCTGTATATGCGATCTCATTTTCAAATATTTACACTCGACCCATCACTCGGGTTGAGGCTTCCCGTTGGATCTACCAAAACATACCCGGACCGATAAACCTGCCCATCCAAACACTGGATGGGGAATTCAACCAGCCCATACCTTATCCATATAACTATGTGATCAATTCAGATACACCTTTTGTAAATGGTTTTTCTGCCAAGCAGAGCGGTGACCTGGCTGGTGTAAAACTAGGCAGCATTATTGATCCATACGCGAATTTTGGTGACAAAGAGTTTCGCTTGACGATTTCTGAGGATCCTGGCGGGAGAGGAAGATCTGAGTCAATCCGTTTAGTGGCTGATATTTCTCCTGGGGAAGCTGGTTCTATCAGCTCCTTTAATGTATCATTTGATCAACCATTTGAGCTATCCCAGGGTGAAGAATACTTCATTATGTTGAGCTTGCCGCCTGGACATGGTCCGGTGATCGTTAATGGCAGCCTTGATATATCAATTTTGGGGGAAAGTCTTCTCGACCAATCGATTCCGGTGACTGAAGCAATTGTGGATTCAATTAATTCTCATCAAAGTAGCTTCGTTGCTCAGGCTAGTGGATTATTGACAGATATCACTCTTAATATCGTTTCCCCAGGTAATCCACAAGAGAGAACGATCGTGGTTGCTCTTTACGGAAAACCAGATGGCAGTGATCTTCTCGCAGAAGCTGCGCTATCGGGAGTGTTTTATCCTGGTGATGGGTTCTCGAGTAATGATGTGGCGTTTAATAATTTAGTATCCCTTGAGGAGGGTCAACAGTATTACTTAAATATCAGCATGAATGATCCTTCGGGGGGGATCATGCTGCGTGGAACTCCTATTGCGAATGAGGGGGCTTGGGACGATGGTTTACCCGTGCGCTTGGATGGTTATGATGGATTCGCAGGGATTTTTGAACCGGGATTGAACTTCGATATGTACGAAGATGACAATCCCAACAAGTTAACGCGGTTTTATGACATATTAGATCATGCTGAGTACTTACTAATCAGCTCCAGCCGTCAATGGGGGACTTTGCCTCGTCTACCAGAACGTTACCCGATGAACTCCGAATATTATCGGCGATTGATGGGATGTCCAAATGAATACAGCGTTGAAGCCTGTTACAACATTGCTCAAGTAGGGGATTTCCGTGGGGATTTGGGGTTTGAATTAGTTGAGGTATTCCAATCCGATCCAGGGATTGGGTCGCTGAGTCTGAACGACCAATCATCAGAAGAAGCTTTCACAGTTTATGATCATCCTAAAGTTCTCATATTTCAAAAAACTCCTGATTACAATCCCAATTCTGTTCGTGCGATCCTGGGAGCGGTTGACCTGTCCCAGGTTGAACATATCACCCCAAAGAAAGCTGGTGCTTTACCCAAAGATATGATGCTGCCTGTAGACAGGCTGATCTCTCAATACTCAGGGGGCACATGGTCGCAACTTTTCGATTTCGATAACTGGCAAAATCGCTGGCCGATTGTTACTTTGATCATTTGGTACCTTGCAATTGCTTTATTGGGATTAATCGCGTACCCGATACTCCGGCTTGCTCTCTCTGGTCTCGCCGATCGAGGCTACCCATTCGCGCGGGTTGCAGGTTTGTTGATTTTGTCTTACGTTGTTTGGTTAGCAGGTTCATTAAAGATTCCATTTTCGAGAACCACTATCACAGTTGTGATGATTTTATTCATGGGACTTTCCGCTGTGATGATTTACCTGCAACGCGCATCATTGCGAAAAGAATGGCGTGAAAGACGTAATTATTTCCTGCTCATTGAAGGATTATTTCTGGCATTCTTCATTTTCGATCTGATGATTCGCCTGGGAAATCCCGATCTCTGGCATCCGTGGAAAGGTGGTGAGAAGCCGATGGATTTCTCATACCTGAATGCAGTTATAAAAAGCACCTCATTCCCTCCATTTGATCCCTGGTTTGCTGGAGGTTATATCAACTATTACTATTACGGTTTTGTTTTAGTCGGTGTAATGATCAAGTGGTTAGGGATCGTTCCATCTATAGCCTATAACCTAATTATTCCCACATTATTTAGTTTGATGGCTGTGGGCGCGTTCTCAATTGGATGGAATCTAATCAGCGCTGGGCGTTCCGGGGTACTTAATGGAAAACCTTTGTTAAAATCTTTGCCGTTTATCACCGGGATAGCTGCGGCTATTGGTGTTGCAGTTATTGGAAATCTAGGCACCCTACGCATGATCCTTCTTGGTTACCAGCGGTTAGCTGCCCCAGGTGGAAATATTGAAGGGGCGAACGTGATCATGCAGAGCGTTTGGACGATCAGGGGCGCACTTATGACCTTGACTGGTGCAGCATTACCCTATGGTATCGCAGATTGGTATTGGCTCCCAAGCCGTGTTATTCCAGCACCGAATGATGTTGAACCGATCACCGAATTTCCTTTCTTCACCGTGCTTTACGGTGATCCGCATGCACATCTGTTTGCTTTACCCTTGACTTTATTGGCGCTCGGCTGGGCATTATCAGTCGTGCTTGGAAAAGGGTGGCGGGTAGATAAAAATGATTCCAAAGCGCGTCGCACACTGCGAATCTCAACCAGTTTGTTGCTTGGTGGTTTGGCGATAGGCGCCCTTCGTCCGACCAATACCTGGGATTTCCCAATTTATTTGGTATTTGGTTTGCTTGCAGTGGGATATGCGGTTTGGATGAATTACGCCTCTTCAAATCGAGCTCGTATGGAGAATAAAAGATATTTATATAATTTTCAAAAAATCCTGATCACGATTGGTGCGATAGTCTTGTTGGGATTACTTTCTGTTATTCTTTACCAGCCATATGCAAATTGGTATGTTCAGGGTTATTCCGATATCAATATCTGGGAAGGCTCACATACACCGTTCTGGTCTTATATGACGCATTGGGGAGTTTTCCTGTTTGTGATCATCTCGTGGATGATTTGGGAAACCCGAGAATGGATGGCAGAGACTCCATTATCCAGACTTCGAATATTATCTCCATTTCGAGTGCATCTTCTCATTGGATGCCTCGTATTATTAGCATTGATAATTGCTTTGCTAATTTGGGGTGTATCAATAGCATGGATTGTGCTTCCTGTAGTGGTCTGGGCGGCGATATTATTGTTGCGCTCCGGCCTATCCGATGCCAAACGATTTGTTTTAGTTCTGATCGGAGCAGGGTTATCCCTGACCTTGATGGTCGAATTAATCGTGCTTGTCGGTGATATCGGCAGGATGAACACGGTGTTTAAGTTCTATTTACAGGTCTGGACTTTGCTGGCTTTGAGTGCGGCAGCTGGATTTGGATGGATAATAACCTCAGCCAAGAAATGGTTGCCTTCGTGGAGGGCAGCTTGGCAAATGATATTGATACTCCTGGTTGCATCAGCAGCACTTTATCCCTTATTGGGGGGGGCGGCAAAAATTAAGGATCGAATGGCTCCTGATGCTCCCCATACTTTGGATGGTATGGCATTTATGGCTTATGCTGAATACGATGATCTGGGAACTCGTATGGACTTAAGTCAAGATCAACAAGCAATTCGCTGGTTGCAGGAAAATGTTCTCGGATCGCCGGTGATAATCGAAGGAAACATGGTTGAGTACCATTGGGGTACCCGCAATACAATTTATACAGGTTTGCCGAATGTGATTGGATGGAATTGGCACCAACGCCAACAACGAGCTCTGTCGCCAGAATATTTGATTCCTGAACGGATCAGTGATGTTAATGAATTCTATATCACGAACGATCCTTCACGGACGAAAGATATCCTGGATAAGTATGGTGTTGAATATGTGATCGTCGGACAGCTTGAGCAGGCATTGTACCCAGGCCAAGGATTAGAAAAATTTTCTACACTTCAGGGAGTTCTCTGGCAAGAGGTTTTTCGGTTTGAAGATACTGTAATTTATCAGGTGATTGGTTGAAGGTCAGCTAAGAGAGAATGACACAAATATTCACGTTTCTGATTTGGTATATTTTTATTACTTTCCTCGGTTTGGTTTCATTTCCACTCACATACCGACTCCTTCCAGGGTTAAAGGATCGTGGTTATTCATTGAGTCGGGTTTTGGGTTTATTAGTGTGGGGATACTTCTTCTGGTTACTGGCATCTCTCGGTGTGCTCAGAAATGATATCGGTGGATTGATCCTTGCGCTGATCGTGCTGGTTGTTCTCAGTTTTTGGGCATACCGAGGTTTACCAGCTTACGAGTTACGAAGCTGGTGGAATGACAACCGTCGTCTCGTGCTTAGTATTGAAATATTGTTTTTTGTGGTATTCGCTGGATGGACAATTGTCAGAGCAACCAATCCCGAAATCCTAGGTACCGAGAAACCGATGGAATTGGCATTCATTAACGCCATCTTACGATCGCCAATATTTCCTCCTCATGATCCCTGGCTATCAGGGTACGCCATATCTTATTATTACTTCGGTTATGTAATGACTGCTATGCTGGCGAAGCTAACTGTTACTCCTGGTAGTATCGCATTTAATCTAGCCGTATCAATGATCTTTGCATTAACCAGCATAACAGCATATGGTGTGCTCTATTCCCTTCTTAGTGCACTAAAGGTTAGGAAGGAATCCTCTAACCAAAATAAAAATTCTCAAAACCTGATACTCTCCCTCTTCGGGCCGTTGTTCATTCTCATCGTTAGTAATCTTGAAGGATTTCTTGAAATATTACATTCACGCGGGCTTTTTTGGACAATTGACGAGACAGGTCAATTAACTTCAACTTTTTGGAGCTGGTTGGATCTGAAGGAACTGAGCCTGCCCCCTGCTCAACCATTTTCCTGGATACCATCGAGATTTTTATGGTGGTGGCGTGCGTCAAGAGTAGTGCAGGATTACGATTTGGCGGGTAATTGGCGGGAGGTGATTGATGAGTTCCCGTTTTTCTCTTTCTTGCTTGCCGATCTACACCCACACGTATTGGTTATGCCTTTTGCTCTTTTAGCAGTTGGGATCGCTTTGAACGTGTTTTTGGGGGGTGGGATTGGAAGTACTCGTTGGCTTGGAATAAAGCTGGCAATTAAACCAAGCATCTTCTGGTCGAGCGCGTTGATAATTGGTGGATTGGCCTTCTTAAATACATGGGATTTCCCCATGTATCTCTTACTGTTCAGTTTGGCTTATGTGTACTGGCGGTGGATTGAAAGTCGCAAAGCACTGCTCAACATTGAAAATGGAATTTCATCTCCAGAAGATGAAGAGCAGCAGGAAAGATCCCCGCTGTCATTTATGGCGTTGGTGAAGGAATTTCTTGCTATTGGATTCACCTTAGGAATTTCTGGAATTCTATTGTATCTCCCATTCTATATAGGTCTCTCATCCCAGGCAGGAGGCATCTTGCCAAATTTGATCTACTCAACACGAGGGACCCATCTGTGGATCATGTTCGGAGCTCTTCTCTTACCTATTATTGTTTATTTGATTTATCTTTGGAGTCGACGAAGAAAGCAGATCCGCGCAGGTCAGGGAATACTACTGGCACTAGGTTTCACATTAATATTGTGGCTGACATCATTGTTATTTGGTTTGGGTTTAGCCAATCTACCATTCTTCGGTGATATTTTTGTCAATTCTTTGGGGGGCGATCCGGTCAACAATATTTTTGAAGAAGCTATTTTTCGCCGATTCACCGGTACTGGTTGGGTTACCTTGCTGCTGTTGTTGGGATTAACCTTTGGATTGATATTGGCCAAGATTCGACCTAAAAATAATCAAGGTACGCTGCATCCACAATACACTGACGAAAGACGAATTTCAGAACCAATCTGGTCGCTAACCGCGACGTCCCATGATTTTGTCCTGATATTAATCCTAATCGGTGGCTTTTTGGTTATTTTCACAGAGTTTTTCTATTTAAGGGATCAGTTTGGCTCCCGCATGAACACAATATTTAAGTTCTATTTTCAAACTTGGATCTTGTGGGGGATGGCCGCTGCCTTTGGTACTGTTGTATTACTGAAGCGTTTACGCGGTTATTGGGGAGTTGCTTTTCGAATTGGCTTGGTGGGATTATTTTTCATGGCACTTGTATATCCTTTCCTTAGTTTATGGCACAAGACGAATGGGTTTAACCCTGCGTCAGGACTAACTCTCGATGGAGCGGCTTATCTGGAAGCGAGTGCTCCAGAGGATATGGCAGCTATCCGTTGGTTTGAAAGCGCACCATCTGGAGTTGTGATCGAGGCTGTGGGCGGGCAGTATTCTGAGTATGCTCGCGTGGCGACCCTCAGTGGGCAGCCGAATGTATTAGGATGGCCGGGGCACGAAAGACAGTGGCGTGGAGGAAGCCAAGAGATCGGCAGCAGGGAAGAAGATATCCAGATTATCTACCAAACCAATGATTGGGAGGATACGAAAGGACTCTTGGACTTTTACAATGTGCGTTATATTTTCGTTGGACCGCTTGAACGCCGCACTTATCGGGTTAATGAATCAAAATTCGCCAACTTTTTAGGTGAGCCAGTTTTCGAGTCCGGTCAAGTATCGATTTATGAAGTCCCCCGCGATTTGAATCCATCGGATTCCAATTGATTATTACAATAAGTCTCTCCGGTCCGACTCTTTGATTTTTACAATCAACCTTGCATTTTTCTTAGGTGATCACCTACAAGGTATTCATCGAGTATACAATTATAATAGGTCTGGGCAAATTTATGAATCTCCATCGCATCTCTGTTGAATATGCTCTCGTTTTCCTGATCTTGCTAACTGCCTTCATAATCCGGATTATGAGTATTGGAATTGCTCCTCTTTCCGATGCTGAAGCTGGATGGGCCATGCAGGCATTTCAGGTATCCATCGGTGAGAATGTTATCCTCTCGCCAGGTCCTATTTATTCCTTGTTAACTGGAGCTACTTTTTTTCTATTTGCTGATACAAATTTTTTCGCTCGCTTATGGCCTGTTCTGGCCGGTTGCTGCTTGGTGATATTTCCTATTCTGATCCGCTCAGCCATTGGCAGAAAGGCAGCGTTGGTCATGTCTTTGGGATTAGCTCTCGACGCTGGATTGGTCGCCATGTCTCGCCAGACCGGCACAGCGATGCTGGCTGTTGGATTTGGGGCAATGACATTAGGATTAGTCTACAATCGAAAACCGATCCTGGCGGGTATATTCGGTGGACTGACGTTGCTCAGCGGACCAACAGCAATACAGGGATTGCTGGGGCTTGGATTAGCCTGGTCGATTGGTGTGCTTTTATTGAACAGAGGGGCAATAAGCTCCTTTCTCGAGAAGGAGACCGTGACCAAATTAATGGGAATGCGGTCAGCCTTCTTCGCAGCGCTTGTTGTGGTGGTTGTTATCGGTACTCTCTTTTTCACCATACCCGAGGGATTAGGCGCTGTGACTGGTATCTTGCCTAAATTTATCCAAGGGTGGTTGGTTCCTTCAGAGGTACCATTCACGCGGATATTAGCTATATTGGTCTTTTACCATCCACTAGCACTTATCTTCGGCATTGTTGCTATTGTTCAGGGATGGCGTAGTAAAGATGCAATATCTCAGTGGCTCAGCTTGTGGGCAGGGAGCTCAATGCTGCTGGTTCTATTTTATCCAGGACGACAGGTAAGTGATCTGGGATGGGTATTAATCCCAATGTGGGGATTAGCAGCCATCGAAATTGCTAGATTAATTCGCATAAAAAACGCAGACCCATATCCAGCATTGGGCCAGGCTTTATTGATTTTTATTTTGATGGCTCTTGGATGGTTGAATTTAGCAGGGCTTAGTTTAAGCGGCGGTGATTCTCAAACGATTCAACTGCGCTGGGTTGTTATCCTGGGTACGTTCGCGTTGGGCGCTGTAACGACTGTGTTGATTGGATTAGGATGGTCGGTCAAAACTGCCCAACAAGGTTTGGTCTGGGGTCTATTGCTCGGAATTGGCTTTTACAGTATCGCAACGATGTGGGGTTTGTCTCAGTTGAAGCCCAATGGTGAACAAGAATTGTTGACTCCAAATCCTGTGACCAGACAGGTTGAGGATTTGCTCGTCACGTTAGGGGACCTCTCAGAATGGCGAACAGGAATTCGAGATTCATTAGATGTGGTAGTTACATCCCCTGCACCATCGTTACGTTGGGCATTGCGAAATTGGCCTCAGGTTCGATTTCTTGCATCAATTCCTGCTGGTGAGTTACCTTCGATGATCATCAATTCGGAAAACCAGCCCTCACCAAGTTTATCTGTCGGATATCGCGGACAGGATTTTGCTTGGTGGATTACTCCTGCCTGGGATGGATCGCTCCCAAGAAATTGGCCGGAGTGGCTTGTCTTTCGTCGAGCGCCGCAAGAAATTAGTCATCTTGTTCTCTGGGCGCGTGGGGACATTTTCCCTGGCGGGGAGCTCACACCTGTGGAAGATCCTGAAATCATCGAAGATGAAGAAATCCCTATTGAGGAATCACCTTTTGGCGAATCGAGAAAATAAATGAGTGCCAAACAGACGATCGCTATTGATGGTCCAGCTGGTTCAGGAAAATCGACCATCGGTAAACTTCTCGCTGAGTATCTTGGTTTTCTTTATTTCGATACAGGTGTCATGTACCGGGCAGTAACCTTAGCTGCTCTGCAGCGAAGTATTGATATCAGCAATGAATTGGAAATTTCTCGTTTGGCGGAGGAAATAACCATTGATGTTCGCCCACCCACGAAACAAGATGGACGAAATTGTGATGTATTGATTGATGGTAGTGATGTGACGTGGGAGGTGCATTCTCCAGAGATAGACGCTCAGGTTTCGATCGTTGCTGCTTACAAGGGGGTTCGCCAGGCGTTGAGCCAACAGCAGCGCCGGATTGGTCTCGAAGGGAAGGTCGTGATGGTAGGTCGTGATATTGGCACTGTGATCTTGCCTGAAGCTGATTTAAAGATCTACTTGGACGCGTCGAAGGAAGAACGTGCCACAAGGAGATATAACGAACGCTTACAACGTGGAGAAAAAGCTGATTATGAAGTGATTCTAGCAAAGATCCACGATCGTGATCGGATCGACTCCTCACGAGAAATTGCACCTCTTAAACCAGCTGAGAACGCGATCATAATCAATACAGATGGATTATCCATTCAAGAAGTGTTTCATGAGATGAAGAAATTGACAAATTCAGACGATATCAAATAAATGACAAATGGTTAACCTTATATATGAATGCAGGAGAGTCAATTCCACCAAAACCACGCAGCGAAGTATTAAGACCAAGTAAAACTCGTCTAGCTAAACTTACCTGGTGGCGGAAAATAATCCGAGTTATTGTGCGATGGCTGTCTCATTTCCTTGTTCTTATATGGGCGCGGGTTGAAGTTTCTGGATTGGAAAACATTCCATCTAGGAGTCCAGCATTGTTAGTATCTAATCATCTTGGAGACGCGGATGTGATCGTGGGATTCGTTTACGCACCTCTGAATGTAGAGACGGTCGTAAAAATCGAAATTTACGAAATACCAATTTTGGGATGGTTATTGCATGCTTATGGTGTGATATGGGTGCATCGGGGACGACCTGATCGAAGGGCGATTCGAGTTGTTTTAGAGGCGTTGGAAGATGGCAGGATAGTTGCGATAGCTCCAGAAGGGCGTGAAAGTCTGAGCGGTTCACTGGAGGAAGGTACAAATGGGGCAGCATATTTGGCCTTAAAGGCGGATGTACCAATAATTCCGGTTACTTTCACAGGATCAGAGAATAAACGGGTTTTTCAGAATATGAAACGGATGCAGCGCACTGAGATAACTGTGCGAGTTGGGAAACCTTTTCGGCTGGATCCATCTCAAGATTTACGTAAATCAGTTCAAAATGGAACTGAGAAAATTATGCAAACACTTGCCAGGCAGTTACCTCCGAAATATCGTGGTGTCTACGAATATGAAGACCTGGGGGAAAAATGACCACCGCTAGAAATGTACGTGTATACAATGGTGTTCTAAAGGAGGGAGAATATCATCACGCCTCCTGGGAAAATCAGCGTCGATTTTTGAGATTCTTGTTAAGGACTCTTGCATTTACGTTGCTGGTCCGTCTGGACAAGGTCGAGGGGTTGGAAAATATACCTGATAGAGGTCCTGGCTTATTATTGATGAACCATATTGGATGGGTAGATCCAATGGTCGTTATACATACAATGCCACGGCAAATTGTTCCTTTAGGAAAAGTTGAGGCCTTTGATTACCCGGTTATCGGGATTTTTCCGCGTATCTGGGGATCTATCCCGGTCAGGAGAGAAGGTGTAGACCGTCGTGCTGTACAAAGCGCACTGGAAGTTCTCCGAAAAAAAGAAATCATTCTGGTTGCTCCTGAAGGTACGAGAAATCCTGAACTTCAGAGGGCAAAAGAGGGATTTGCTTATTTAGCAACGCGATCTGGTGCACCAATCATCCCCGTCATAATAGAAGGATCACCCGGGTACCCGACTATAAGGTATTCCAAACTCTGGAAAAAAAATGGAATTGCGATCAGATATGGAGCTCCGATAGCTTTTCATTCAGAATATCGGCATGCAGATAGGGAGCAGTTGCGGAAGTTAACCGATGAGGCGATGTACCATTTAGCCGCCATGTTGCCTGAGGAACGGCGTGGGTATTATTCGGATTTAACGAAATCGTCTCAGGACACTTATGATGTGATCGATATTTCATCATACTCATGATTGCTTTTAATTAGAGCATAAAGATGTTTGAGCAGCTCTTCCCTATACACAATTTAATAACTCTCGAATTACCAAGCGGTTTCTTTGGCTGGTTATGGTGGTTCTTATTGCTGGGGGTAATAATCGTATTAAACCGGCGGTGGTGGGCATTCAATCAACCATTTAATCGTTGGCGCATGAGATTGTTTATCTTCTTAATCTTGTCAGTTCCGGTAACAACTTTATTGATCCCAAGTTATCAATTATCAATTGCATATTCAGGTCCAGGAGTTCCGATTCTTGCCGCCCTGCCATGGTTCATAGCAGCGGGTTTCATGGGGCCTGTGTGGGCTGCAGTCTTGGGTTTAATCTCAGGATCTTTTCTTCTATTGACTGGTGAGTACAATTTCTTTTTCCCCTTAGAAATCACCTTATTTGCTACTTGGCTTGGTTGGATGATGTATCAGGAGTACCGGACACCTTTATTCCGAGGGCTTCGACACCCAATAGTAGCCTCTATTATGATAAGTTTGATCTATCCATTTTTCCACTTTATTGATTCCCTGTTTATTATTCATAATTCAATTTTCAATCGCATTGAATACGCTGTTAATCTAATTTTTCCAGCAGTGATAGCCTTTAGTCTAAGCGCAGTATTAGCCGGAATTATTTCTGAAGTCATTTCACTAAGATTAAAACCCCATTGGGGTGCTCAACGAGCTTTGCGACCTTCTCCGGGAGAAAGCCGCTTAACCAGTCGTTTCCTGTTTAGTGTAGTCCCATTATCCTTGTTTTTATTAGCGATTCTGATCGTTGGTGATTGGATCGTCGCAAGTAGAGCGGCCCAGGAAATGTTAGCCGGGCGCATGTCTAATGCAGGGGAAATGACAGCAGAGAGCCTTCCGTTCTTTCTTGAATCTGGGCAGAACTTAATCTTAAGAATGGCAAAAGAAACGGATTTTGATCGCTCTCCTGACCAAATCCAAGAACTCCTGTCACAAGAAATTAGAGAAGTCCCATACTTTAATCAACTAATTTTTGTTGACCCTGAAGGGATGTTGATTGCAAATGAACCATTGGATGCAATTAATTCACCAGATTTATCGGAGGATGAAATTGAAGCGATCAACCTGGCATCGATTGTTCCAATTCAAGTTGAAACTACTGGTCCTGATGAAGGAGGAGAAGCAGCACTGGTCTCCTTTATTGTGGGCGTCAAGGATCGGGATGGAGATCTTCTTGGGGTCTTGATTGGGCGAAATGACTTAGCAAAAAATCCTTTTACTAAACCTCTGCTGGTCAGCATTGGAAGCTTGGCGGAAATCGATGGGGTTGGAATGCTTGTGGATGAAAATGGAGTAATTCTTTATCATCCAGATGTAAATAGGGTCATGACCCAATACAAAGGATTTCTAGGAACCGAAACAAAATTCTATGAGAATGTCTCAAGTGAAGGAATTCGAGAATTCATCTACTATCGACCTACTGCAGGTAAATCCTGGAGTGTGATCATCACAGTCCCTTCACAATATGCTCAACAACAAGCAATAAATATCGCCATCCCCTTGCTGGGGATGATAACTTTGTTGTCGGTGGCAGCAATATTCATTTTCAGATTTGGTTTAATTGCAATTACATATTCATTGAATAAATTGGCCATGGAAGCGGACCGCATGTCACAAGGTCACCTGGATTCTCCATTGCCAGCCGAGGGGGAAGATGAAGTGGGGCAATTGGGAAAGGCATTTGAGAAAATGCGTACCAGTTTGAAATCTCGACTGGATGAACTCAATCGATTACTGGTTGTGAGCCAGGGCATTGCTTCTGCGTTCGAAATAGAAGATTCCTTGAAACCCGTGCTGGAAGCGGCATTGGTAACGGGTGCATCATCTGCCCGCGTTTACCTGGTTCCTTCGGTTGTACCCAGTTTTAAATACGAAGGTTCTCTTAGCAATAGTTTTGGAGTTGGACCATTAAAGGATGAATATGCTTATTTGGATGAACAAGTTGTTGCATTAGCCAAGCAACAAAAGGTAGTGAAGTTGACCAATATAACCAGACCGCGGATTTTCTCTTTTGCGGAGGATTCGATTCGCCCTCACGCAATTATGGCAGTAGCGCTGCGACATGAAAATATATTTTTTGGCACCCTTTGGATTGCATTCGATTCACCGCATCAGTTTGCCGATGAAGAAATCCGCTATATCATCACTTTAGCTGGACAGGCAGCTCTCGCAACAGCAAATGCGCGCCTTTACCTGACCTCCGAATTTGGGCGTCAGAGACTGGAAACAATACTTACCTCAACACCTGATCCAGTACTGGTTACTGACCAGGATGACAATCTCATTCTGACCAATCCAGCAGCTCAGAAGGTGTTTCATCTTCACGATGAGGCCATAATCGGGAAAAACATTGCTGATGTTGTTTCTCAGGATCAGCTATCAGTATTACTTAGTTCAATAGATTCACATCAGGATGTAAGAGAGTTAAGTTTTCACAATGGAAAAACATATTTGGTGACTTCATCAACAATTCAATCTGAAGGAAGTCGAATTGGTAGAGTTTATATCCTGCGTGATGTTACCTCATTTAAACAACTCGATGCTTTGAAATCCGAGTTCGTTTCCACCGTCAGCCATGACCTCCGATCACCTCTAGCTCTAATTCAGGGCTATACTTCCATGGTGAAGATTGTGGGTGAATTGAACGATCAACAATCAAGCTATCTTAAAAAGATCTCTTCAGAGACAGAGAAAATATCTCATCTGGTAAAAAATCTACTGGATTTAGGAAGAATTGAGGCAGGAGTAGGATTGCAATTAGAAAAAAAACCCATTGACGAAGTGGTACATCATGTGGTTACTGCCTTAAAGGCCCAGGCTGACCAAAAACGAGTCCAATTAAATGTAGAAACATCTCAAACCCCAATGGGGATAATAGAAGCGGACCAGGCTCTTCTTGAGCAAGCCATATACAATTTGGTTGAGAATGCTATCAAATACACTGATTCTGGTGGCGAGGTAAGAGTAAATATTCGAGTAGAAGATGAGAATGTCATCTACGCAGTGCAGGATAATGGGATTGGCATATCTCCAGCGGATCAACAAAACCTCTTTGAAAAGTTTTATCGAATATCGAATAAGGGTAAAAAAGAAGATGATGGTTCTGGGTTGGGATTGGCAATTGTAAAATCAATTGCAGATCGACATGGGGGAGAAGTGATCGTGGAAAGTCAACTCGGAGTTGGAAGTTCTTTCTGCTTGGTCATACCTACAAAACAAGTAAAATCAGATTCTAAACTCATCAAATAGCGCTTGAAAGGAGAATTTTGATGCGTTACAAATTATTGGGAAGAAGTGGCTTAAGAGTTTCCGAGCTATGTCTTGGTACGATGACCTTTGGCGAGGATTGGGGTTGGGGAGCCTCACAAGAGGAAAGTCAGAGATTATTTGATGCCTTTGCTGACGCGGGTGGAAATTTTATCGACACTGCTTGCAACTATACTGAAGGTACAAGTGAGAAGTTAGTAGGTGAATTTGTTGCTTCTGACCGAGATTATTTTGTGATCGCAACGAAGTATACTCTCCGACCTCGTCATGCAAATAAAATGGATCCAAACTTCGGGGGTAATAATCGCAAAAATTTGATGCGATCTGTAGATGCGAGCTTGAAACGATTGAACACAGATCATATCGATCTTCTCTATTTGCACATGTGGGATTACACAACCGGTTTATCTGAGGTGATGCGTGGTTTGGATGATCTAGTACGGGCTGGGAAAGTGCTATATGTTGGATTTTCAGATACACCTGCTTATGTCGTTGCGAAAGCAAATATGTTGGCAGATTTTCATGCATTATCACCTATAGTCGCTATCCAGGTTCCCTATAATCTCGTCCGGCGGGACCCTGAGCGAGAACTCTTTCCAATGGCAAAAGAGGAAGATATTTCGGTGACAGTATGGGGTATGTTGGGAGGGGGTATCTTGACAGGGAAGTATCGAGATGCTGATGCACAAAAGCGCTACGAAAAGGCAAGTGAAAGGGGGATGGCATTTGCTGATAAAGTCGTTGATTTAGCACAGGAGATTGGTCATTCTCCATCCCAAGTTGCTATTAATTGGGTGAGGCAGCAACAAAGTAAAGCTCAAATAATCCCAATTCTAGGCGCTAGAAACCTTGACCAGTTGAATGATAACCTCGGTGTACTGGATTTTGAATTATCAACAAAACAATTGACATTGATTGAAGAATTTTCAGACTTTGAGCTAGGTTTCCCCTGGTCATTTTTACATGATGAAGAGGTACTAGAATTAATCCATGGTGATACCCATCAAATTCTTGACCGGCATCGTTGATTAAATTTCTATTAACAATTGAATTTTTTGAAGGATAAAGGCAAGAACACACCTTGACTAATATGGATATCAATAGGTATAATTCACGCACATGTCCAATAAAGTTGCATTGATACGCCAGTGAGCGTTTGAGAGAAGATCTCAATCGCTTGTTTTAGTTTGTATACTGAGACGTTAATTAGTCGATTTACTCCCGGCTAAATCTGGATAAAACGAGCTCCGGCCAAAATCAGCTGAAATTCGAACGCTGTTTGGGGGGATTATTGTCTGTGCTCGATAGGATTTTATTGTCAAGAATTATTAAGGAGGCACACGAGTGGAAACCAAAGGGTTAACCTCTCTCCGTATCAGTCTGGCTTCTCCTGAGACGATAAGCAGTTGGTCTTATGGTGAAGTGCTCAAACCTGAAACAATTAACTACCGCCGCTTGCGTCCAGAAAAGGATGGATTGTTCTGTGAGGCTATTTTCGGTCCAACTCGTGATTGGCAGTGTTATTGTGGGAAGTATAAGAATATTCGTTATAAAGGTATTGTGTGTGATAAGTGTGGAGTTGAAGTCACCCGCTCTTCAGTTCGCCGTGAGCGAATGGGGCACATTAGTCTTGCCGCACCGGTAGCTCATGTTTGGTATACAAGGCGTGTACCCTCTTATTTAGGCTTATTACTCGATATCTCTCGCCGAAATTTGGATCGGGTTTTATATTTTGCTCAGTATGTGGTTACTTACGTAGATGAGGATGCTCGCCAAAAAGCGTTAAAGCGTCTTGAAGAGAAAATTGCACTAATTGAACGGGAACAAGGTGAGCGAAGCAATGCGAAGATTACAGAAGTAAAGACTGCCCGGGATAAAAAAATTTCTGAGCTTAAAGATCGAAAGAAAAAAATTGAAGAGGGATTCGATGAGACAATCGCCGAAAAACTAGATCCCATTATAAAAGCTGGTCAGAGACTAGAGCAAAATCTGCAAGAAGATATGGGCGATCAATCACGAAAAGCGATCAAATTCCCGGACACAGAAATTGTTGTTGTCGAAGCTAAGGAAACCATCGCAAACAAACATATTTCGGAAGTTCAAAAGATTGTCAAGGATCGATTAGAGGAATTGGAGGGGGGGCTAAAAGAACAGAAACAGGTTGAACTTGATTTGGTTGATCAGGAGATCGAAAGTGTGCGTGCTCAAGCTGATCTGGACATGGAGGCGCTGCGTTTTCAATTAGAGGATGAAGCTTCTGCTACCAGAGACGAAAATACAAGCTTGCGAGATGAGCTTCTAGAACTGCGACCACTAACTTTCATGGGAGAAAGCAGATTTCGCGAGCTGAAATCTCGCTGGGGGCAGGTTTTCCGGGCTGATATGGGTGCGGAAGCGTTCTATGACATTTTACGCCGTATAGACTTGGAAAAGTTAGCTGAAGAGCTTTGGCATGAAGTTCGTACTTCACGCAGTAAACAAAAGCGCAAGAAAGCAACCAAGCGCCTCAAGGTTGTTGAGGCATTTCGTCGTTCTGGAAACCAGTCGGAATGGATGGTAATGACTGTTTTACCGGTGATCCCGCCAGATTTACGCCCAATGGTTCAGTTGGATGGTGGTCGCTTTGCTACTTCCGATTTAAATGATTTGTACCGTCGAGTAATTAATCGCAATAACCGTCTAAAGCGACTTTTAGAATTGGGCGCCCCTGATGTGATCGTTCGCAATGAGAAGCGCATGCTTCAGGAAGCGGTTGATTCGTTGATCGATAATGCCCAGCGTGGAAAAGCGCTCTCACGTCGGGGTCGACGAGAGCTCAAATCTTTGAGCGATATGTTAAAAGGGAAGAAAGGCCGTTTCCGCCGGAATCTGCTTGGAAAACGGGTTGATTACTCAGGGCGCTCGGTGATTGTTGTTGGTCCTAGTCTCAAACTTTATCAATGTGGTTTGCCGAAGAGCATGGCGCTCGAGTTGTATAGACCATTTGTGATTTCACGTTTAGTTTCCCATAACTATGCTGCAAATGTCAGAGGGGCAAAAAGATTCATCGAACGCAATCGACCTGAGGTATGGGAAGTATTAGAAGAAGTGATAAAAGAGCGACCTGTACTTCTCAACCGTGCACCAACGCTACACAGGTTGGGGATTCAGGCTTTCGAGCCGACCCTGATTGAAGGCAGTGCGATTCAGTTACATCCATTGGTGACAACCGCTTTCAACGCAGACTTTGACGGAGATCAGATGGCGGTTCATGTTCCATTATCGCAAAAAGCTGTTTGGGAAGCTCGCCAGCTGATGTTATCATCACGAAATTTACTTAAACCAGCAGATGGAGAACCCATTATCAGCCCTTCCAAAGATATGGTGCTTGGAGTTTATTACTTGACCTCCGAAGGCCACGACCGCCATCATGAGGGGGATGGACGTGTGTTCGGTACGATGGATGAAGTCGAGTTAGCTTATCAACTCGCTCAGGTTGAGGTTCACACCAAAATTAAATTATTTACCAAAACCTGGTATGACGATGAAGGTACCCGTATGGATGAGCTTGAGGAAAGGATAATTGACACCACTGTAGGTAGAGTGTTGTTTAACCGGGTACTCCCTGATGAGGTTCAGTTTGTGAATCAAGTCTTGGAAAAGGGTGGACTTAAAGATTTAGTGGCTGAATTGTATGAGGTTGTTGGGGAATCTGGTACACCGGAGGTAGCAGATCGAATCAAGGATATAGGATTTGCTTACGCCACAAAGTCTGGATACACTCTGGCTGTATCCGATATCACCGTACCGGATACGAAAAAGGAAATCATCTCCAACGCTCTTGAGCAAGCTGAAGGGATCAAACGAGATTTTCGACGTGGTTTATTGACAGAACAAGAGCAGAACGAACGCTTGATAGAAATCTGGCAAGATACAACCAATGAGCTTTCAGATGCGGTGAAGGATACTCTGGATCCGAATGGTAACCTTGCTTCGATGGCCAACTCAGGGGCCACCAAAGGAGGCTTCCAACCGATATCTCAGTTAGCGGGGATGCGAGGATTGATGGCTGACCCATCAGGGAGAATTATCCCCTTGCCGATCAGGTCAAATTTCCGCGAGGGATTAACTGCACTCGAGTATTTCATTTCAACTCATGGTGCTCGCAAAGGTCTCGCCGACACTGCACTCAGAACCGCAGATGCGGGTTATCTCACTCGTCGCCTGGTGGATATTGCCCAGGATGTGATCATCAATGATGTGGATTGTGAAACACAAGATGGATTGGTGATCCGCAGTTCAGATGATATCGCTGGTCAGTCGATGGGAATTCGAATTTTTGGAAGGTATGCTGCTGAGCCTGTCATTGATCAAAACACAGGCGAAGTTTTGGTTGACCTTGATGAAATGATCAATCATGATCAAGTTCGCCGGATTCTTTTAGCAGAAATCAGTGAAGTAAAAGTTCGCTCTCCTTTGACCTGTGAGCTGAGCCATGGGATATGTTCAAAATGCTATGGTATGGATCTTGGAAGAGGGAAGCTGGTGGATGTTGGTGCTGCAGTAGGAATTGTGGCTGCTCAGTCGATCGGTGAACCTGGTACACAATTAACTTTGCGCACATTCCACACGGGAGGTGTCGCTGCTGTTGGTGACATAACGACTGGTTTGCCACGTGTGGAAGAGCTCTTTGAAGCCCGTAAAACACCGAAAGGGGAAGCTGTAGTAACGGAGATCGCTGGAAAATCCCATGTTGAACAATCCGATCGCTATAGCGATTTACGTGTTATTCGGGTAGAACACAGCGAAATGGTTCATGAAGAATATGATCTTCCTTCAGGATGGACGATCGAGGTCGAAGATGGTGATGAAATCAAACAGAAGGGAGTTATTGCCAGTCTGGATGATGCCACAATCACCGCCCAAAATGAAGGTAGGGTTCGTATCGAAGGATCTGATGATGAGGGAAACGCTAAAGTAATTGTTTCCTACGAAGTCCGCCAAGAGGAAGAATACGAAATACCGAGTAATGCTCGCTTATTGGTCAAATCTGGCGATCATGTTGAACCTGGACAACCATTAACCGAAGGATCTCTCAATCCTCATCTAATCTTACGAATTCAGGGTCGTCAAGAGTGCCAAAAATATTTGCTTTCTGAGGTTCAGAAAGTTTATCGTTCTCAAGGTCAGAATATCAATGATAAGCATTTTGAAGTTATCTTACGCAAAATGATGTCAAAAGTACAGATTACACGCCCTGGCGACACGACTTTTCTTCCAGGTGACCTGGTCGATTTCATTGAATTAAAGCGGGAGAACGAGCGGTTATTGGGTGAAGGAAAAAACCCTGCCAGATATCTAGAGATTCTATTAGGGATTACGAAAGCTTCGTTGAGTACAGAATCCTTCCTTTCGGCTTCCTCGTTCCAACATACTATCAAAGTTCTTGCGCAAGCCGCAATAGCTTCCACCGAAGATCACCTCTATGGTCTTAAGGAAAATGTGATCATTGGTAAATTAATCCCCGCCGGTACAGGATTTGTCCCTGGTCGATTTGCTGAAGAGGAGTTGGAAGAAGAGCTGCACGAGGAAGAGCTGCACGAGGAAGA
>Ga0209742_10000137_pt1 | contig 41860 bp, 36 predicted proteins | sample DeeMarSeWOR38_10_FD_187462 | JGI IMG/M metagenome (GOLD analysis project Ga0209742, IMG submission 187462) | Marine sediment microbial communities from White Oak River estuary, North Carolina - WOR-3-8_10 (SPAdes) (version 2) | ecosystem: Environmental > Aquatic > Marine > Intertidal zone >...
CAGCGTCGTCTTGCCATGATCAATGTGACCGATCGTGCCCACATTTACATGCGGCTTGGTTCGCTCAAACTTCTGCTTCGACATCTTCTCATCCTCCCATGATTTTGAAATGAATTAATTTTTTAAGATTTTGCTTTATGTATGAACCCCATAAAGGCAGCCCCTAGCATCACCACATAAAAACCGCATCTATTGTGATGGAGCCCACGACCGGAATCGAACCGGTGAACCTCTTCCTTACCAAGGAAGCGCTCTACCGACTGAGCTACGTGGGCAACAAATTGACAACTGCGTGATGCACGGAGCCTAAAATAAACTGATCATCGTTTGGAGCGGGAGACGAGACTCGAACTCGCGACATCCAGCTTGGAAGGCTGAAGCTCTACCAACTGAGCTACTCCCGCTTTTTCAAATAGGGAGACTAAACCTGTTCCCACAAGAATTGAAACCCATTTCATGCAGGAAGTCATGTAGTTCGAATCGATCCCTAAATTTAAACCGAAATCTCCTACAATCGACTCAGCAAAGGTTGGTGGTGGGGGGAGGATTCGAACCTCCGAAGGCTTCGCCGACAGATTTACAGTCTGTTCCCTTTGACCACTCGGGAACCCCACCTTAAAAACCACTCTGAATAAGGATTGGGCATTAAAATTGCAGGACACATACCATCAACCAGGTCTGATCGCTTGCTTGGAGCCAGCGGAGGGACTCGAACCCCCGGCCCACTGATTACAAATCAGTTGCTCTACCAGCTGAGCTACGCTGGCCTAACAACTTAAATCATTAAAATCATTAAAAATTGTTTTAAGCTATGATGAGATGATGTCCTGCACCTAAAACTCATATTTATAGTTATCTTTATCTTTAGTATCAAATTGGTTTAAACGGCAAGGTGGTTAATTATTGGTCTAAATAAGGAAATAAATGGTAAATTTTTGCTATTTTCTTATTATTTCTTTTATTTTTATTCTTTTTTAATATATTATAAATTTTTATAAAAGTTGATCTTACGCTTAATTCTTTAGACTTTCAAGCATTTTTCGTCAAAATTATGAAAAATATTTTAGACATAGACATAACTGGGGGGGTACGCCAGCCACATTCCGTCCGTTGTTCGGCATGGCGGTCCTGGTGCAGAGTTAAGTTTTTATTAAAATTGACGATATTCAGTTTTACTAACTCAAGGAATAATGCTATATAATAAAAAATACTGGAAGCGGGAACTGAACAGATGAATAAAGGCGCAATTTTTCTTTCTTTTGGCTTGTTGATTTTCATTTTGGGTTGTGGGCATTTACATCAAAACCACGCTGAGTCGAACAATAGCGGTGGTCAAGATGACGCATCTTCCGCCAGCGCTTCAATCCTTCAAGATCAAGGTGCCGATCTTCCCAGCACCGTCAATAATCAAGACATCAATCCCGATATCATCGATTCTGCTCTGGAAGAAAAAGACCTGGGTGCTTATGGGGATGATAAAGAAGAAGCGACTACCAAAAATTTTCAAACTCTGCTCGATGAAGCCCTGGATCTGTGTCAGGTCTCTCAGGATTTCTGGCAAAACGGTGAACTCGAAAACGCGCTGGATGCCCTGGATCAAGCTTACGCTTTGATTTTAAAAGCCGACACATCCAATCACACCAAATTAATCCAGCAAAAAGAAGATTTGCGCTTCATGATATCGAAGCGCATATTGGAAATTTATGCCTCGCGCAATATCGTTGTGAACGGCAGTCACAATGAAATCCCGAGGGTAATGAATAAACATGTCCAGGCGGAAATCGATCAGTTTACCATCGGCAGCGAGAGAGATTTTTTCATTGAATCCTACCGCCGATCGGGAAAATACCGACACCATATCGTCGCCGCTCTGGCAGAAGCCGGATTGCCGGAAGAGCTTTCCTGGCTGCCGTTGATTGAAAGCGGTTTTAAAGTCAATGCGCTTTCTCGATCCCGCGCTTTGGGTTTGTGGCAATTTATCCCGTCTACCGGCTACAAGTTCGGGCTCAAAAGGGATAAACTCATTGATGAGCGCATGGATCCCGTCAAATCGACCCGGGCCGCTATCGATTATCTTAAGGAGCTGCACGCCATTTTCGGCGATTGGACGACTGTTTTAGCTGCATACAATTGCGGAGAAGGAAGAGTATTAAATGTCATCCGGCTCCAGAATGTCAATTATTTGGACAATTTCTGGGATCTTTACGAACGTCTGCCGCGAGAGACCGCACGCTACGTGCCCAGATTTTTGGCTACGCTTCACATTCTCGATCAGCCGGAAAGATATGGCATCTATTTAAATGACCTGGAGCTGCCGCCGCAATATGAAACGGTGACAATCGACAAACAGGTTCATCTGAGGGATGTTGCCAAATTGCTGGAGGTTGAGGAAAGCGAGCTCGGCGAACTGAATCCTGAACTGCGTTATAAAATCTGCCCGGAGGACAGCTATCCCCTCAAGGTCCCCCCATATAAAAGCGACATTTTATTGACTCAGCTGGATAAAATACCGGTTTCTAATCCCCCCAGTCGCGCATACGTTTATCATCGCGTGCGTCCCGGCGAAACGCTTTCGCTGATAGCCAGGAAATACCGGACCAGCGTCGCCGTGATCATGGGGACAAACAATCTACGTCGGTCGAATTATATCGTCGCCGGTCGATTACTTAAAATACCCCAGAAAGGTTACGCGCATCGTCCGGTAAAAATTCCAATGCCGAAATACGGCCGCAGCGTAATCCATGAGGTTAAAAAAGGCGACTCGCTGTGGAAGATCGCCAAGCAATATGGCACGACAACCAAAAACATTCAGCAGCTCAATCATCTGACAACGACCGCGCTGCACAAAGGACAGGTCCTGACCATATTTGATAGTAAACCCATGCCTGCTCAAGTCGAAAACCTTGATACCTATAAAGTAAAATCTGGTGACAGTCCGTTTTTAATCGCCAAAAAGCACAATATGACCCTGACCCGTTTTCTGCACTTAAATCAATTATGGCCCAATGATACCATTTACCCCGGGCAGACCGTATATGTCGAATAGCCGAAGCTTTAAAAGCGCGTCTACCCGACAATCTTTGCTCCAGCCAGCCAAAATCACCACCGCCAAAATTCAAGCTTGGATTTTTTCATGTTGTTCTTGATCAATTCATTTAATATCTGGCTATCAAACCGTCGAGCATCTAAAAGGAGGTCCCATGAGCGCAATCGATTACAATCTTGCGGATAAAGTTTTTGTGGTCACCGGGGGCAGCAGAGGCATTGGGTTCGAAATCGCCAGGTTGCTGCTCGAACAAAAAGCCAAAGTCGTCATCTGTGGCCGAAAACAGGAAGGTCTTGATACCGCTGTTGAAACGCTTGAGGCCGGCGATAATCTTTTAGCGCTTCAGACCCACGTGGCCAAATCTGAAGAGATCGAAGCCCTCTTTGATCAGACGCTGGGCCGTTTCGGCCATCTTGACGGGCTGGTTAACAATGTGGGCATGAACATCATGACCGCTGTGGTGGACGCAGATCTCGGCTTATGGCATAAAATTATCGATTCCAATTTGAACGGCACTTTTTTATGTTCCCGTAAAGCCGGGCAGATAATGCGGGAGCAGCAGCAAGGAAAAATTGTGAATATTTCGTCCATTGCCGCCCGCAGATCCGCACCGGCGATGGGTATTTATGGGATAGCCAAAGCCGGCATCGAAATGTTGACCCGGGTGCTGGCACAGGAACTGGCCCCTTTTAACGTCCAGGTAAATGCCGTTGCGCCGTGCATGGTTCGAACCGCTTTCAGCCAGCCCCTGTGGGCCAATAAGGAGCTGCATGAAGCCATTGTAAAAACAATCCCGCTGGGCAGAATCGCAGAGCCCATCGATGTCGCCCATCCGGCTCTTTTTCTCTGTTCATCCGGCGCCGATTTTATTACCGGCCAAACCCTGCTGGTCGACGGCGGGGCCAGTGCGATATGATGGATAAAAAAACACATCGGCGCTTTACAAAATGGTCGGTGATCACCGGAGCGCCCTGTTCGGGCAAAACAGCCGTAATCCATATGCTCGAGCAGCGAGGCTATCAAGTTGTCCATGAAGTTGCACGGGCTTATATCGACAGGGAATTGGCGAAGGGAAGGTCGTTATCGGATATTAAGGCCAATGAATGGGTCTTTGAACGCCACATCCTGCTGGAAAAAATCAAGATCGAAGCCCGGCTCTCACCGGATGAAGTCATTTTTTTTGACCGTGCCGTACCCGACAGCATTGCCTACTACAAACTGAATGGACTTAACCCCGCCGAACCGTTTCAGAAGAGCCGTGAAGTTCGCTATCAGAATGTATTTCTTTTTGAAAGGCTCTCTTTTTTAGCGGATCCGGTGCGCTCCGAAGATGAAAAAACCGCACACCAACTGGGCCAGTTGATTGAAGAAAGTTATCGCTCGCTGGGATATGATCTTATCCACGTGCCGTTGCTCAACGTTGAAAAACGGACTGCTTTTGTCTTAAAGCATCTTTAGAAGTGGTTTCAAAATCTCATATCAGGTTCAAGGGCAAGGCGCAGGCCAATCGAGAACGTCGTTGTTCCCAGCATACATATGGTATGTGAGCATTTATCGGAGGTCTGCAACGCCGCTATTGGGCCTCAGATGGGGTTTTGAAACCATTTCTAGCAAATTTTCCGTTTCTCTTCGGGTCAGATAACGCCAGTCACCTGATGGCAGATTGCCCAGCTTAATATTGGCGATTCGAATCCGCTTTAAATTAATCACCTGGTTGCCGACTTTTCGAACCATCCGTCTGATTTGCCTGTTTTTGCCTTCCTGTAAAACAATACCGAAACGCCGGACGGAAATTCTTTTAACGCGTGCCGGACGTGTACGCGTCCCCATCATGGGCAGCCCCTCCGCCAGTTTTCGCAGAACCCCTCCGGACATGGGCTTGGCTACCGTGACTACGTATTCCTTCTCGTGGTTAAAAGATGGGTGTGAAAGGCGGTGATGCAGATGGCCGTCATTGGTCAGCAGCAAAAGTCCGGTTGAGTCCTTGTCCAGCCTTCCGACGGGAAAGACTCTCTCGGAAATATTCAAAAGATCCAGCACGATTTTTTCATCCTCTTGATGACAGCTTGAGACGTAACCTTTGGGTTTATTCAGCGCAATATAGATTGGCGCTGTAATGGATCGAATGGCATCCGCATCGACCTCTACCTTGTCACGGTCCGGATCGACCTTTACGCCAAGCTCGGTGACGATCTTTCCGTTAACCTTTACCCAGCCTGCTTTAATAAATTCTTCTCCCTTGCGCCGGGAACATATGCCCGCTCCGGAAAGAAATTTCTGCAAACGCATTTCAACCATGGTTTTCTTGCTAATATACGGAAAATGATTAAATTTAAATCCTTAGATTCTAGCAGCGCCTATAAGTAAGTGCCTAAAATGCCTAAAGTTGTAGTGTCGCTTGCGCTCCGTCTTTTATATATAAATGACAGAATTCCTCAACTTTAGTCACTTTAGATCACTTACAACTTTAGTTCACTTGCAAAGGTGAGCTCTCCGAACGTTATCGCGAGACTGTCGCGAAAAAAACTTGCAATTAAAAAAAATTAAGAGCGGTACGAGGCATTGATCTTGACATAATCGATGGAAAAATCACAGGTCAGTACCGAAGACCTTCCATTACCGGCCTTCAAATCAATGGTGAGGGTAAACTCCGGTTTCTTGAGTACCCGGGTGGCTTCAGCCTCGGCATTTTTGCCGCAACCCATGGTGTTTTGCACCATCTGGACATCATCGAAATAAACATCGATGGTATGGGGTTGAAGCGGCACCCCAGCCCGGCCTATCGCGCCGAGGATTCTTCCCCAGTTGGCGTCCTCTCCAAATATTGCCGTCTTTAAAAGATTGGAATGCGCAACCGTGTCGGCAATCTGACCGGCATCGGCGTCTGACCTGGCCCCTTTTACCACGACCTCAATAAGCTTGGTGGCGCCTTCGCCATCTTTGACAAGCTGTCTGCCCAATGACATCAGAACCGTATCAAGCACGCCTTGAAATTCTTTTCTGTCGGCATTGCTTTTGATCACCGCTCCGGATACCCCATTTGCAATCAAGAGCGCCGTATCGTTTGTGCTGGTGTCGCCGTCAATGGTAATCCGGTTTAAGGTGCGATCCGTCGCGGTTACCAGCATCTCTTTCAGCATCTCAGGCTCAGCTGCGACATCGGTCATAATAAAACACAGCATTGTGGCCATGTTCGGGCGGATCATGCCGGAGCCCTTGGCAACCCCGGTCAGGGTAAAGGAAGCCCCTCCCAGCTGCCCCCTTTGGGCAACCACTTTGGGCACGGTATCGGTGGTCATGATCGCCTCGGCAAAGGCCGATAGACCATCAGCATCGAGAGCGTTGACAAGATCCGGCAGCGCTGTTCGGATTTTCTCAACAGCAAGCGGTTCCCCGATGACGCCGGTGGAAGCCACCAGCACCTCCTCTTCGGCAACGCCCAGCTTTTCAGCGGTCCAGCGGGCCACTGAAATGGCATCCTGCATCCCCCTTGCACCGGTGCAGCAATTGGCGTTGCCGCTGTTGACGATCACCGCTTGGCAGGTACCCGAAGTAATCCGTTGCATATCCAATAGTACCGGAGCGGCTTTGATTTGATTGCGGGTAAATACACCGGCAACTTTTGCAGGTTTTTCGGAATAAATGAGTCCAAGATCCTTCTGTTCTTTTTTTTTCAATCCTGAGACCACTCCGGCAAATTTAAAGCCCTGGCACATGGTATCCTCACAATCGATGCGTGTTAGCCGTTCGAATACTCCAAATAATAAGAAGCTATATATATAAAAAAATCCAGCAGCTGTCCACAGAGATATCAAAACGCCTGCCCGGCGGTCGGCATTTTGCAGCATTAATTGACATCTTCATCCCTATTCGCTACGTTGCGGGAATCTTTCTTGAAGGCTGAGTGTTGATTATCAGGCCATGGAGAAAAAATGACGGAAAAAAATATCGCCCCCTGCCCGCGTTGCGGAAATGCGCTCTTTATTGAAAGGGCCTGACCTTATGTCTACCTGCGCTGCAAGGTTTGCAGCCAAAGGTTTGCGGTGAAACATTTGTCCGATTCACTGGATGAGGATCTGGAAGCAGCGCTGGGCAATTTCCCGTGTGACAGATTGTAGGATCAATGGTTTTAAATAATCTTTTTCCGGTGTTCGCCCTGCTGCTTTTCGGCCACCTGCTGAAGCGCCTAAATTTTACCCATGACGCGTTTTTGAATACAGCGGACAGACTCATATACTATATTTTTTTTCCAGCGTTGCTTTTTTGGAAAATTGGCGCCGCCGCCTCGGATCATGTCGGCGATCCCGGCCTTTATAAAGCGGCAATTTGTGCGGTGGCCAGTGTATATGTATTTAGCAGCGTTTACATTAAGCTCTTCCGTGTGCCTGCCTATCAAGCCGGCTCTTTTTCGCAGAGCTGTTATCGGTTTAACACCTATATTGGCATGGCTGTCGTTCTGAGTGCCTTGGGAGAAGACGGCGCCCGACAGTTCAGCATCCTGATCGGTTTGATCATTCCGATCATCAATATCCTGGCCGTGACTACCCTATCCTGGTATTCAGAAAAAAAAATGCCGCTGATGCAACGGGTGCAACTTACGGCTAAAGCCTTGATTTCCAACCCGCTGATCATCGCCTGCCTCGCCGGTATAACCTACTGGAAACTGATTGGGGGGTTTCCGCTCTTCATTGACAACACGTTTCGGCTGGCCGCGTTTGTCACGCTGCCTCTAGCACTGTTTTCAATCGGAGGGGCGCTGACCCTGAGCGGTACGAAAAGCCATTTAAAATTATCCCTGGTTGCCTGTGTGTTCAAACTGATCCTGCTTCCCATGATGGGATATCTGTTTTTAACGGTGTTTCAAGCAACGGGAATTTCCTTTAAGGTTGGCATGATCTATTTCGCCTTGCCAACTTCTACGGCGCTTTATATCCTGTCTTCCCAGTTACGCAGTGATACTCAGCTGGCGTCGGTTTCGATTGCGCTTTCAACGATACTATCGTTTATTTCATTGTCGGTGGCCCTGCTAATCTAAAACTGAAAACACAGGATCCGCCATGGCTAAAAATTTTAAACTTCTTATTGAGTACGACGGCAGTCATTATCATGGTTGGCAGCGCCAGAAAGGCGACCGCAGCATTCAGGGAGAAATTGAAACCGCCCTGGAAACAATAACGGCTGGCAGGGTAACGCTTATCGGTTCGGGCCGCACCGATGCCGGCGTCCATGCCCTGGGTCAGGTGGCCAACTTTCAATGCGACACCGGCTTAGAACCGGCGGCGCTGATGAACGCGCTTAACAGCCTGCTGGCAAATGACATCGTTATTATGGCTTGCGATCCGGTCCACGCGTCTTTTCATGCCCGTTATGACGTCAGGAGCAAAGTCTATCAATACCGGATTCTTAACCGCGCTTTACCGGCTGCCATTGGCCGCCAGTATGCCTGGTTTATTCGAAAAACCCTGAACCCGGAAGCCATGCGCGCGGCCCTAACTCACATCATCGGTCGCCATGACTTCAGAGCATTTGAGGGCACTGGCAGCGTCAGACAGCATACGATTCGTCACGTTTTTTCGGCTGAGCTGACCGAGCAGCAAGGCCGGTTTTTGATCTTTCAAATTGAAGCCGACGGATTTTTAAGGTACATGGTGCGCAACATCGTCGGGACACTGGTTGATGTGGGCCTTGAAAAATTAAACCCTCATGATTTTAAGCGTATTTTAGATTCCAAAGATCGTTCTCAAGCCGGCGCGACGGCTCCGGCCCACGGTCTAACACTCATCAAAGTTAATTATTAGGAGTTTTTTCGCTTTGAGCGCTCTGTAAATAATCGCCTGTTTTAACGCCGTGCGCTTTGCGCTTAACCCTTTGCGACCGGGCACGCCTCCGCCCAGTCCTTCGATTGCTTCGATCTTGCGCAAGATTGCTCATTGGCAAACCGCAACCCGGGTTAATCCATGATTTTTAATTGCACTTCAAGCTTGTCATCCCAGCGAAACCTGTCCCCGCGTAAGCGGGGGCGGGAACCTAGAAATGTTTTGCGGAAATCGCTGGTTACCCGCCTGGCGAGGGCATGGCGGCAAGACGCACGGCCCGCCCGGTAAGTTAAAAACAGGTTGATGCAGCAGGTGTCCGATGGTATAGAAAACGGCTGGTGGCTGCGGTCGTTAAAAAAAATCGTATTGACCTATCGAAAAGGACTTTAAAAATGACGGAATTTCAAAAACTGAACGATACAGAGCGTCGCAAAATTAAAGACGAGTTGCTGCAGCGATATGGCGCGTTCCAATCACGCAGAATCACGCTGGACATGACTCGTGGAAAACCCTGCTCCGAGCAGCTGGACCTGGCGCTGGGTATGCTGCAGGATGATATCGCCAAGGTCTATTTGGCCCAGGGCGGTCTGGATTGCCGCAACTATGGCGGACTCGACGGCATTTTGGAGGCAAAAGTTCTATTTGGCGATTATATGGGCGTTGCGCCCGATGAACTGATTCTGGGCGGGAATTCAAGCCTCAATATGATGCACGACACCCTTCTGCGCGCCATGCTCAAGGGGATGGCCGACGGTGTTCCGCCCTGGGGGCAGCTACCGAAGGTTAAGTTTCTATGCCCGAGCCCGGGCTACGACCGTCATTTTTTTATCTGTGAATATCTGGGCCTGGAGATGATTCCAATTGACATGCAGGATCACGGCCCTGCCATGGACCAGATTGAAGATCTGGTTGCCGGGGATGCAGAGATCAAAGGTATCTGGTGCGTTCCCAAATACAGCAACCCGACCGGCACGGTCTATTCTGATGACGTCGTCGAGCGTCTGGCGCACATGAAGACCCGTGCAACCGATTTCCGAATATTTTGGGATAACGCTTACGCGGTTCACCATCTGGCGGACGGACCGGCTCCGCTTAAAAATATCCTGACAGCCTGCAAACAGGCCGGCAACCCGGAACGCCCTTTTATGTTCGGTTCAACCTCGAAAATCTCTTTTGCCGGCGCCGGCATAGCCATCATGGCCGGAAGCCAAAAAAACATGCAGTGGGTCAAAAACCAGATGGCCTTTCAGACCATCGGTCCGGATAAGCTCAACCAGTTACGCCATACCCTTTTTTTTAGAGATATGAGCGGTATCGAAACCCACATGAAAAAACATGCCGCAATTTTAAAACCAAAGTTCGATGCTGTTCAGCACGTTTTGCAGAATGAACTCCAAGGGAAAAATATCGCCAGCTGGAGCAAACCGCAGGGGGGCTACTTTATCAGCATTGACACAATGAAAGGCTGTGCGGCAGCAGTTATAAAAATGGCTGCCGAGGCCGGAGTTAAACTGACACCGGCCGGTTCAACCTACCCGTATAAAAATGACCCGCTGGATCGAAATATCCGCATCGCGCCTTCTTTCCCGCCATTAGATGATATTCAGGCAGCCATGGAACTGGTCGCGGTGTGCATTCAACTTGTTAGTCTGGATAGACTCGCAACATAAACAATTGGGTGCAAAGTGTTCTGGCCCGATATCATAGCGCAGGGTGTCTGCTTAGAAGCGGTTTCAAAACCCCATCTAAGGCCCAATGGCAGCGTTTCAGCCCTCCGATAAATGCTCACATACTATGCGTATGCTGGGAACAACGACTTTCTCGATCGGCCTGCGCCTTACCCTTGAACCTGATCTGAGGTTCTAAACGCACTTCTAACGCAAATAAAAACCCCGCCTGAAACAGGAACGGGGTTTTTATTTGAAATAAAGAACCGGGCCACAATCCCGCGCTGCGGCGGGAGTCAAGCAAAATAGGATTGCAGCCAATCCGCTAGTGCAGATCGATGATGCGATTGGCCGGCGCCTATCTTTTGCTGCGTTTGGATGCTTTCAGCGGGTTAATTTTTGCTTGGGCTTGCTTGGATTCAACAGTCACATGGGTGGCCAGATTGCAATTGCCGTTTTTCCACTTAATGGAAGGATCCGGGCAGGCGGTGCAGTACCATCCCGAAGAAAGTTCGGTGCTGCGGGTGCAGCCATTGCACTTTTCAGTCGTCTGGTGACAAATTCCACCATTATAGGAGCATCCTTTTGAATTCATAAAAGCACACTCCGTGCCTTTTTTAATCGTTGCGCAAATCATGGGAATCACCCCCTTCCGGCGCTGAGTAAAAGTGGTCTTAAAACCCCATCTAATGTCCGACAGCGGCGTTGTCCCGCCCGAATTGAAATACTCCCGTGCTTGCGTGCACGCTCCGTTCTCAATTCACGGGACGCCTTGCTCTCGAAAATGATCTGGAGTTTTGAAACCCCTTCAGGTAAAAAATTTAAAAATGCTGGCCCATTGGGCCTGGTTTTCAGTATAAAAAAGATGGGGTAAACAGCAGCAATATCCGTGCCATTTTAGATCATCAAAAAAATTTTCCGGAATATAATGGTACGGCGGCGGCTTGTCAATAAAAATTTAAAAAATTATGCCCGTTGTGATAAGATGGTCCGTAACGCAGCCGCACGCTTACGGCAGCCAACCTATTTAGTTTGAGGTCATGATGGATATCGCATTGAATGAAACCGATGTTGCTATTCTGGGCGAGGCCAAAATACCGTCGCCGGTTCAGCAGCGCACCAAAGGTGCCAACGAAATCACTTTTGTTTCCGATGATAGGCGGGTGGCTATTGATGTCAATGCCCTGAGCCTGGTTCAGCAGATTAAAGAAAATCAGGTACCGCCCAGTTTTGAACTGGCAGGCCCCAGAGGCAACATTTTCTTTGACCCCAGCAAACTGCGCTGCGCCCTGGTAACATGCGGCGGGCTGTGTCCGGGGTTAAACGACATCATCCGTTCAATAGTTTTGGAGCTTCACTGGGGTTACGGTGTTCATACGATATATGGAATCCGATTTGGTCTTCAAGGGTTTATCCCAAAATTCGGTCACCGGATTATTGACCTGGGCCCGGACCACGTCGTCAACATACACGAGAGAGGGGGGTCGATTCTGGGATCTTCCCGCGGGCCGCAGGATATTGCCGAAATTGTTGATTGTTTGGAACGCATGAACGTGGGCATCTTATTTATGATCGGGGGTGACGGAACCCTTGTTGCCGCTACCCGGATTGCAAATGCCATCATGAAGCGAAATTTGAAAATCAGCGTGGTTGGAGTTCCCAAGACCATTGATAACGATATCTACCTGGTCTCCCGCTCGTTTGGCTTCGATACGGCTGTCGATGTTGCCACCCGGGCAATTACAAGCGCCCATAACGAAGCCGAGGGCTATCCAAACGGCATTGGTCTGCTGAAGCTGATGGGCCGGCACTCGGGTTTTATTGCGGCAACGGCCACTTTAGCTCAGCAGGATGTCAATTTTGTACTCATCCCGGAGATTGATTTCGATCTGAACGGCCCTAACGGGCTGTTGGAAGCGCTCAAGGCGCGATTGGCGGATAGAGGCCATGCGGTGATTGTTGTCGCAGAGGGGGCCGGTCAAAAATTTTTTGAGAACGCAAAAACCGAGCGGGATGCCTCAGGCAATATTAAACTCAAAGATGTCGGGACATTTCTTAAGGAGACGATTGTGTCTTATTTCGATGCAAAAGGCATCAGCATCTCCATCAAATATATCGATCCCAGCTATATGATCAGGAGCTTGCCGGCAAACGCCAATGATCGCGTCTTTTGCAATTTTTTGGGACGCAATGCCGTCCACGCCGGTATGGCCGGCAAAACCGGTCTGCTAATCGGACACTGGAACAACAGCTTTGTGCATGTGCCCATGAAAACGGTGGCGGGTAAACGCAAGCAGATCGATCCGCAAGGCGGACTGTGGCGTAGCGCGCTGGAAGCAACCGGCCAGGGTTCACTCAAGAATGATTAGAAGTGGTTTTAAAATCCCATCTAAGGACCAATGGCTGTGTTGTCCCGCACATTGAAATGCTCACGTACTTACGTGTACGCTCCGCTTCCAACGCGCGGGACGCCTTGCCCTTGGACCTGATCTGAGGTTTTAAAACCACTTCTATTGTTTTGTTTGGGTTTTGGGGTCTGGGGTCTGGTATATCACCTCAATTTAATCCTACCTAACTGAATACCAAACACAAAATACTAAACATTAAACACGTCCTAATTTTGTTCCAGCTCCACAAACTTTCGCCCCTTGATCCTCAGAAGGTACAGCTGTTTCTGGGCCTCGCCCTTTTCATCGAAATGGGTCGGGCCGGTAACTCCCGAGAAACCTTCCATATTTAAAAGTTCATTTTTCAATTCACTTTTAAATCGAAGATCGGTTTGATTCAGCACACCAAAAAGCATCATGGCCGAATCGTATACCACCGCTTCTATAAATCCTGGCTTTTCCTGATAGGTCTCTTCAAATGTTCTGACAAAATCTTGTACCGCAGGTTCAGAACTTTCGGCGAAGAAACCATCGGGCATAATGGCACCCTGAACATACTGGGCGGCCATTTCAATCAACGTATCGGAGTGCCACAGATTCGTGCCCAGCAGATAGATATCTTTGACATCATAAAAAGCCAGCTGCGGAATAATCAAACCGGCCACCTGTGGCGAATCGGGAATAAATATGGCATCAAAATCTACGATTGCCTCCGGTTCTTCTTCAGCCGATTTTTGCGCATTGCTTTCATCGGGGTTAACCTGATGCAACGGCCGGTCCGAATCTCTTTGATGCTCGTCTTCAAACACGCTCAATTCAGCGGCTTCTTTTAAATCCTCGGGAATCCCATAATACAGCCCGACAAGTTTTTTAATTGGGTCGGCAAAATCCGTATGCTGCGGATTGTAGGCCTCGACCCCAACGACTTTTCCTCCATTCTCAATTATCCGGTCCCAGAACAGATTCATAAAGGTGTGCCCGTATGTTTCTTCCGGATATAGGATCGCAAAACGATTGAGACCCAGTGACAGGGTGGTGTAATCGACGATAGCGTTTACCTGCATGACAGGCGTAATAAAGTTCCTGAAAACATAATCGCCGATCAGGGTGATATTGTCCTTCTGGGTTAAGGTAATGATAGGGATTCCGTTTGCCTGCGCTTCAGCGGCCGCGACCTCAGCTGTGACAATGGGACCGACAATGGCGGCGACCTTCTCTTCGATTAATTCTTGCATCGCCAGACGTGTTTGTGCCGGATCGCCTTGGGAATCCTTGACAACAATATGCATCTGAGGGCCGCTGGATTGGGCGCTGAAACGTTCAAGAGCAAGTTCAATGCCTCGCAAGGCACGAAAACCGACTGACTGATAGGAGCCGCTAAGCGGCAGCAGGCAACCTATAGTATAGCGGTTAAAAAGTGCACTTTCTTTAATCTGTTTTATCAGATCTTCAGCCAGCACCGCATTTTCGTTCTGCGGGAATTCATTCAAAAAATTTTCCAGGGCCATCAGGGCATCATCATATTTTTCCTGCATCGCGTAGTTCAATCCCAGCTGAAACATCAGGTATTCCCGGGGCAAATTTCTTTCCCGGCGATTTAGCAGTTCGACAATCAATTCCGAATCGAGCTGGGCAATGGATGTTCTTATTTTCTGTGTTATCGCGTCCATTTCCAACTCCGAAGCATATTGCTGGGCTTTGACATACTGGCTGAAAGCATCGATCGGCGATCCGAGCGCCAGGTAGGCATCACCTACGAATGCATAGGTCTGGAAAATGTGGGAGTATGAATCGAGACTTCGCAAAACTTCGGGTGCCTGATCAATAACCGCTGAGTAAGCACCTTCCTGGTAAAGCGTAAATAGGCTCTCAACCCGGGCATCCGGGCTGAAAGGACTCCAGGGGTACTCTGAAATCAGGCGCATATAAGCGCGGCGCGCCTCTACGAAGTTACCCATAATAGAATAAATTTTACCGATTTTCATCAAAGCAGCGGGTGCCAGCGGTCGGTCGGGATACTGGTTGATATAAGCATTATAGGCTTCCAAAGCCTGGGAGTAATCTTGAAATTCATACATTTTCTCGGCCACTGCAAAAAGCTGCTCGTCAGGGCCGGTCAGAGCAGACTCGGTGGAAACCGGGGGTTTAGATACACATGCGTTGAAAACCAAAAAAATACACAAAAGAATAATAACGCAGTTTGCCTTCATAGCTGGTCGTGTGTCCTCACATGATCCTGTGACGTTATTCGTTAATCGTAAAAGAAGAATAGTGTTAAATGTTATATATCATCAATCGGGAAAATATAAAATATGGCAAGCATCAAATTCTAGAAGTGGTTTCAAAACCTCAGATAAAGTTCAAGGGCAAGGCGCGGGCCGATCGAGAAAGCGCAGCATACATGGGTATGTGAGCATTTATCGGAGGCCTCTGCAACGCAGCCATTGGGCTTTAGATGGGGCTTTAAAACCACTTCTAATCATGGCTTCTGGCTGCTGGTCACTGGCAACTGGCCAGCAGCCCAGGGGCCAAAACGCTAATATCAAGAGTCAACTACCACCCGCATAGCGGGTGGCTTGGACTTTCGGCCATCGGCCGAAAAGACAAAAGCACGCAGTGCTTTTTAAGTTGAACTTGCAACCGGGTGCGGAGCACCCGGTTTGAAAAGCAAGAATTAAAATTAATCCTTTTTTCTTATGAACCTACCGAGCATGACCCTAGTCAGCATCCTTGTAACGCTGCTGCACGGTGCGCAGGAAGTCGAGGCTGGAAAAAAATATTTCCACCAGTTCCGGATCAAACTGGCGGCCGGATTCACTTTTGATCTTATCAAGCACTTCGGATTCGTCCCAGGCTTCCTTGTAAACGCGCGCGGATGAGAGCGCATCGTAGACATCCGCCAGGGCGACTATCCTGCCATAAAGCGGGATCTCCTCTGCCTTTTTGCCGATCGGTCGACCGCCAGGCTGTGCAACGTCATTTAACGCTTTACCGGTTTGAACGTCGACATGGCCTGGATAACCGGCGCCGTCCCAGCGCTCATGATGGTTCAAGGCAACCTGCGCCGCAGCTTCATCAAAATCCGATTGACGGTCAGAAAATAGCTGCGCTCCCAGCACGGTGTGCCGTTTCATGATTTCATACTCTTCTTGATTAAAGCGGCCGGGCTTTTTGAGAATTAAATCGGAGATCGCAATTTTACCAACATCATGCAGCATTGCCGCCATTCTCAGAATATCCCGATGCGTATCGACTTGTTTCTGAGACAAATTGCGTCTTTTAGCCCACTTTTCGTAGAGTTCCACTGCATAGCCACCGACGCGGTTTACATGTGCGCCGGTTTCTTTGGGATCACGCATCTCCGCCATGCGTATCATTCTCAGCAAAATGGCGCGGGTCATTTTGGCGCGCTCCAGCGCGACCGCAGCGATACTGGCAAAGTGAAGCATCATCTTTTCATCATTTTGAGAAAAAGCAACCACATTCTTGGCCTCATCTTCAGCATTGATAATCTGAAGAATACCGATGATGTCCTCATTATGATTTTTCAATGGCACCGTCAGCACCGATCGGGTCGTATAGTGTGTTTTTTTATCGAATACCTTGCTGAAATGGTATGGACAGGTGGCGTCAATGGAATAAACGTCGGGCAGATTCAGCGGTTTTCCGGTGGCAGCCACATAGCCGGCAATGCTTTCCTCATTGATGGGCATGTGAAACGTGGAATAGATCAGTTTTTCCCCGTCAGCCAGACGCTGCTGCAAGGTCTCGTTCTGAGTGTACGCAAAATGCAGCAGGTCTTTTTCCCGGATATAAATTGATCCGGCATCTGCGTTGACAAACCGTCGGGCCTCGGTAAGAATTCGTTCCATCATGATATCCAGGTCCTGTACCCGACTTAGATCAATCCCTAAGGCAGCCAGGGCATCCAGTTTCTCCTTTTCGCTCAGCATCGGGGTTCCTTTCGCGGAAAGAGGGTTAAGCTCATATGCTTAGACAGCAGACAATAAGCGGTTTCAAAACCCCATCTCCCCGCTCAATGAAGCAGGGCCCCTTGAACCTGATCTGAGGTTTTCAAACCACTGATCGCTCTTTGTTAAAGTTTAATCTTTTTCGGTCGAAATTAAAATTAGGGTATCTGAGAAGTGAAATTCTCAGGATCATTCAGTGAACCGGAAACTGACAGCCTGCAGATTGCATGGCTCACGGCTGATAGAAACCGGCGCAAATTTGCAATCAATGGCAGCATGTGATAAATTTTATTATATCATTAAACGATTTTAAAAACAGAACCATTCCCAGCCATTACCATGGAGAGGCATCGATGAACTATTTCAAGATCTTTATAATAATCAGTTTTCTGCTGTTTTCAGTAAATGCCGGAGCCGAATTTTACAAGTACGTCGATGAAGACGGCAACCCGCGTTTCACCGATGACATTAATGAAGTTCCTGAAGCACAGCGGGCGAATATCCGCAGTTATGAAGAATCCGTCAGCGAGGACATCCCCGAGCAGGACGTTAGCCAGGAAAATCAGACTGATCAGGCGGCAGCGGATCAGGAGACAAATTTTCCAGACCTCTCGGATAATGCGCAAGAAAGTCTTGACGACAACAGAAAGCGAATTGAACAATTAAAAACTGAAATAGACCAGGAATATGAAGCCTTGCTTAAAGAAAAAGAGCAGCTTGCCAAAGAAAAAGAACAGGCAAAAACAAAGGCGCAAATCACCGAGTACAACAAAAAAGTTGAGAGCATGAACAAACGCGTCGCCGCCTATGAAGAAAAGGGAAACACATACAAAGCCGAGGTCGATGCCTATAACCAGAGACTTACCGGACAAAATACAGAAAATCAAGCCCAATAGCTAAATACCCTTCTCGTCATTACCGTTAGTTAACAGTTCAACCCAGATTGATGAATTAGGCTCAAAGATACGCCGGATTTTCCCGGTTCGGCTAGCTTCCACGCTTGTATTGCTCAAATGGCATCACGCTATTTCTATCCCCAGAGGTTGCGATCCAACCTGCCCGTTCTTCGTCCGATTGAAATAAAAATAATTAATTGGTATTTAAGCAAATTTTTGCTTGACAGCGCCCTGTTTTTTTCCTTATTCTCGCTTTACCGGATCATCAAGCGGATTAAGGATAAGCTTCATGGCCGTTAAAATTTTCATTATACGGGCAATCGCAGAAGAGCGGATAAATGATCTGCTGCCCCTTTTCAGGCGCTTACGCAATTTGGCGACTAACCAGCCTGGATATATATCCGGTGAAACTCTAAAACGAGCAGACAAACCGGGTGAATACCTGGTCATCAGTACCTGGCAATCAATTGATAACTGGAGGGAATGGGCGGTTTCCCGTGAGAGGATTGAGGTCCAAAACGAAATTGATGCCAGGCTGGATGAGGATACGATTTACGAGATTTATCAATACGGGTAATGGTTAACGATTTGCCAGGGCAAAAACCCGGGTCTCAAAAAAGTCTCTCCTTCGTAAAAAATTATTGAATTTCCGAGGTGTTAATTTACAGGGAGTCTGATGGTCGTTTCTTTAAATTACAATCTGGTACCCATCTCCGCTAACCATTATCCGATTCAGCCTTATATCTTGGAAAATGAGGCCGCCTATCCAGATCCCGGGCAAAAGTCGATAGAACGGCATAACCGTTTTCGGCAGCCGCATTCAGATATCATGACAGGCACCATCCATTTTAATGCAGCCGGCAGCCAATACAATGCCAGCAGGTGCTTACAGTATTCCGATGCAGATCCGGTGGGACGCCTGATCGACATCTATGCATAATTGACACCTTGCCCCGTTTTCTATTTTCCTCGTTTTGAACTCATTTAAATTATCGCAGGAGAATCAGCAATGACGCAAAGAGATGCCTACGCTTCTAAAAACTTTGACCAGGTATTGAAAATAGGTCGCCCGCCAAATATTGCAAAACTATTTCCCCATTCCAGGGCCTTGATTATTAGCGGCAAATTTATTGATCAGGCCATGTTGGCCAAGGGCAAGGCGATTGCCATGGCGGCCAATGGTAGAAACAGCTTTGTCATCCGCGGTGCTCTGCAAGCCGCCCAGCGCGCCAATGCCGCCCTGATCATCGAAATCGCCAAATCCGAAGGCGGAGCCAATGCCTATTGCGCCGTCAATTATTGGAACATCGCCCGCATTGTCGATGCCGCTTGCAACGAACTCGGTATTACCGTGCCGGTGGCCATTCATGCCGACCATTACGGGATTAAAAACGATGCGGATATCGAATCTGCCAAAGTCGAAATTCCCACGCTGTTCGAGGCCGGCATCACTTCTGCGGCCATAGATGCATCCCACATGCCGGATGATAAAAACCTGCTGGCCAGCATCGAGCTGTGTAAATACGTCCCAGAATGGGCGGGGCTTGAAACCGAAGTTGGTGAAATTAAAGGAAAAGAGGGACTTTCCACCGTCGAAGAGGCCCTGTTTCTGATTCAAGGATTAAACGCCCACGACATTTTTCCGGATTGGATTGCTTTAAACAACGGCACCACCCATGGCATTGAAGCCAGCGGTCAGGGGATCCAGGTCGACTTGACCAAACAAATTCATGCGGCTTTAAGTGATTACAAGATATCCGGAGCGCAACACGGCACTTCCGGCAACAGCTCGGATCGCCTGCGGGAGATAGCCGCCAGGACCCGAACCACCAAAGCCAATGTCGCCACCGCGCTGCAGATGATTTCATGGGGCCTCGAAGTCAATGATTACGGCAATGCCATCCTTGATGATAACGGCAACTTTAAAAAAGTTAAAGATGCCGGGGTTACCGAACAGATGTGGTCTGAAATGACGGCCTACGCCGATGCGCAGGGATACAAGGGCGGCAACTATAAAAAACTGAATTTGCCTTTTGAAAACAAGCTGCTCGGACAACCTCAGCAGATTCGGGAGCGAATGATAAAGCGAGTTGAAGATTTTGTCTACAACATGTTGGTCAGTGTTTTTAATGCCGAAAATAGCGCATCGCTGGCAATCGAAGCCATCCTCGATGCCGGATCACACGCAGCCAGCCCGAAAGCAAAGCGAATCGAAGACCCTAAAAAATGGACCCCTGAGCTTATTCAGAAACGTGCTGCCGAAATCACCAGCGATAAGGGTCCTGCCGGAAATTTTGAAGATTAACGCAAAAGCGGTTTAGAATATCGGGGTCAACGACCGCCCGCACGGCGGATGGCGCGGATTTTAGCGCCCATTTTTTTGCCACCGCCTTTCCTGGCCGTTTTCAAATCCCGGAAATCAAAGCCGTATTTCCTATTTGGTTTCCCATCAATTCCACTTCAGTATCTCCTACTGTAAATATTAAAAATAGATAAATTTCAATAGGTTATTTCTCATATCCATTTTTTTTCCTAAAGTTTGTCTCGTCACCGGCCGATAAAGATGACAGGGGAAAATTGCTATATGTTTGTGTCCAGTTACCAGATTCATAACGTGTTAAATGTTTACAGCAAACAGCTCAGTGAGGACAGCAGCGTCCAAAAACAGAAGACGGGAAATAAGAACCTGCCGTCGGATCGAATCAGTCTTTCGACTGAAGGTAAACGCCGGGCCACGATTGAAAAGGTGGCGCAAGACATCTTAAGCAAAATTTCCCACTTTGGCTCCAAAGGTGAAATTAAGACAACACAATCAGATTTGTCTGGGGATCCTGCAACGGGCCGCACTGAATCGGATAGCAAAAAAGAAACCGCGTTCGTATTTAATGTAATTGACCACCTCAATAAAAAAACAACGAATGCGTTATCAGTTAAAGACACGAATTTTCTGATTGATCGGCTAGAACAAATGGCAAAAAACAGGATTGAAAAAGATGCTGACAACTAGCCGTCAGCAGCAGCACATGGGTCAGGAGGACTCATATTAATAATAAAGGAGGGCATCATGTTACATGCAATTGGAGAAGCCACCATGCAACAAACGGTGCGCGCAAATTATGATAGTGAGACGTATAACCAGGATCTCGCTGTCAAGAAAAGCGGTGAAATACGAAGGCAAAGGCCCGTTGAAAAAACGGAAGACAGTTATAAATCCGAAATGGACCTGAAACAAGAGGAACATACCCGGCGGAAAAATAACGTCGAAGACGATGGCAATGTTGTTGTCGAGGAATATAACGAAAACGGGGAAATTGTTCGTAAAACTCCCCCGGGTTATATACTGTCGAATGAAATGGTTTAATAAGGCAAGAATTTATTTTTATAAATGATTTTAATGTCTTAACTAGACAGGTGTTCATATCTGAAGCTAAACCATGACGCCCGCTGCAATGGGTGAGTGCCTTCGTGTATCCTTGCGACCCTTCCCTTTAGATCCTGCGTCCAATTCATTGTTCACCACGTCTTGCGAACCTTAATCGCGTTTTTAGCCAGAAAAGTCTTAATTTCCGTTATCGTATAAGTCCCATAATGGACCATGGAAGCAATTAAGGCCGCATCGGCTTTGGCCCTGGTGAGTACATCACGCAAGTGTTCAGGAGTGCCGGCACCACCGGAAGCAATCACAGGAATATCGACATTTTCAGAAATCATCGCTGTCAGATTTAATTCATATCCGTCTTTGGTTCCATCGGCATCAATGGAGTTCAGACAGATCTCCCCGGCGCCGAGTTTCTGCCCTCCAATCGCCCAATTCAGAGCATCAATTCCCATGGGCGTTCTACCACCATTGATAAAGATTTCATAGCCTGAAGGTGTTTTTTCAGTTTTGCCTACAAACTTGGCATCCATGCCCAGAACAATGCATTGACTGCCGAATGCTTTGGCGCCTTTGGCAATGAGGTCCGGATTTTTTACCGCAGCACTATTGACGCTAACTTTTTCAGCACCGGCCAAAAGCACATTTCGCATGTCCTCAACAGTCTGGATTCCGCCTCCGACGGAAAAAGGGATAAAAATAGTCTCAGCCACATGTTTGACGACATCCAGCATGATTCCCCGTTTTTCATAAGATGCCGTAATGTCATAAAAAACAATTTCATCGGCTCCAGCTTCGTAATAGTGACGCGCCATATCAACCGGATCACCGATGTCCACATTATTTTTAAACTTGATGCCTTTAGTGGTCTTCCCCTCTCTCACATCCAGACAGGGTATGATTCGTTTGCTCAACATGTTTCATCCTTAGGTTGTTAAACACTCAAGCACAAATATCAGTTAGCTGCTGGCCCGAAGCCAGTAACCAGAAGCCAAAGGCCTGAGACCTAAAAATTGCGCCGTATTAGATAAATTTATTGGGGACATGAGACTAGGGTGTCCACCGGCAGAAATTTTCCAATATCTTCAGGCCGGGCCGCCCGCTTTTTTCAAGGTGAAATTGAGTTGCAAATAGATTTTTGTACGCGACAATCGAGGCAAACGCAATGCCATAGTCGGTTACGGCAATTACGGTGTCGGCATCTTGCGGGTCCGGATAAAAGCTGTGCACAAAATAAAACTCATCATCGGGTTCCACACCGTAAAGCAGCGGATGGGAATTATCGATGCGTATGCCATTCCATCCCATGTGCGGAATTTTTAGTTTTTGGCCATCTTCTGACCGGCGATCATGCGAAAATGCACGCACGGTTCCGTCTAAAATCCCCAGGCATGCGGTAGAATTTTCTTCACTGTGCGTCAAAATAATTTGAGAGCCCAGGCAAATACCCAGAACGGGTTTCCCGCCGGCAAACGCCTCTTTGATGACGGCATCCAACCCGATGCGCTGCAAGCTTTCCATAGCCGCACCAGCAGCGCCGACTCCTGGAAAAATAATGCGCTCTGCCGCATGAATCGCATGAATATCCCTGGTGATTACAGATGAAAACCCAAGATGGGATACCGCCCGGAATACACTCGCAAGATTACCGGCATTATAATCGATAATGGCAATCATGTTTCAGCAATCCCTTTTTCCATTTTCTTAAACTGCATCTCGTACGCTTGAAGGGCTGCGGACAATGCGGTTTCGGGGTGAATTTTTAAATGCTGGGCCAGATGAACCAGTGAAAGCAACAGGCTGCCGAAATCACTTGAAATTCTATCTTCATGCTTGTGCTTTATGCTGAGTTGTAATTGATCGAATTCAGCGTTCAGCGTATTGAGAAGGTTTTGTCGATCTTGCCGATTAAACCCACAGCGCACTGTACGTTCAACGATCCGGTAGGCTCGCATTAGGGTTGGCATCTTTTTGGGCACCGAATCAAGGACCGACGCTTTTCCAGTCGATTTTTTTTCGTGCTGTTTTATTTTGTGCCAGTTTTGCCTGACCTCGTCAGCATTATCCACCCGGGCGGTGCCAAACACATGGGGATGGCGCCGGATCATTTTTTCTGTAATGTCCCGCGCAACGTCGCGAACCGAGAATTCGCCAGCTTCCTGAAACAATCGGGTGATGAAAATAATATGAAACAAAACGTCTCCGAGTTCTTCGCGCACTTCTTCAGCACGGTTTGATTCAATGGCATCGGCAAGTTCATACATCTCCTCGATCAGATAGATCAGCATGCTACGCGGCGTTTGTCTTTTATCCCAGGGACATCCGGGATCTCCCCGCAAGGATTCAACTAATGCAATCAGGCCTTTTATAGAATCCTTTTCTGATTTTATTTTTGAATTTTCCACGCTTTTTTAAATTCGTCGAGTTTGCCGAAAAAATCTTTTTTCATTTCTTTAGGGACAGCATGAACCATTTTTTCAGAAATCCAGATGGCATGGGGTGCGAGAACTGATTCTTTGATTAGCGGAGCACCTTTAGGGAGAAACGTGGTAAGGATGATAAACAATACCGTAATAATTAAAACGCCTTTGATCAATCCAAATCCGACACCACATATACGATCCACCCATCCTAAAAAAGCCACATTCAACAGATATTTGACGACAACCCCAAGTATGCTGATGATGATGAGAACGCCGCAAAAAATAATCAGAAAACTCAAAATGTTTAAATACGATGGATTAACAATCAAACCGGAGAGCAATTTGGCCAGCATCGGATAATATGAATAGGCAGCATAAAAGCCTCCGAGGACACCGATAACCGATGAAGCTTCTTTGACCAAACCTCTAAACAGGCCCCGGACAATGCAATAACCTAATACAATTATTATAAATATATCAAATGGGTTCATTTAATCACATGACGGCTGCAGATCTGAGGGCCTTGTGAGCTATCAAGGATCATGAATCAAATTGTCACCGTATCAGCCGGTTGAACTAACAGAGCCTATTTGGGGAGTCAAGGTATTTTTAGCGGGTAAAACAGGGTTGTGATTTGTATTTTGAACCGATTTCGGTCTAAAATAGAAAGGCTCTTGCAATCATTATCGGTTATGATAGGAAATAGAGCCCCGGGGGACAAAAAATGATTGCCAGGTCTGCGTTTAGAGGTTCGCGAGGACGTTCCACCCAGGTTGATTGCCAACAAAATGAAAATTAATTCAGAAAACAAACAGATCACGGTCGATTTTTCGGATATCGACATTGCACGGCAGCTGTTTGGGGAACACAACAGCAATTTGATGCGAATCGCCGAGGCTACGCAAATCACCGTAAACGCGAGGGGCAGCAGAGTATTTATTCAGGGCGACCCCATTGCTGCACATCTGGCACAAAACGTGCTCGAACAGCTGTACGGCCTGATAAAAGAAGGATATCCCATTCACGCCAATGATATTGATTATGCGGTCAGGGTTCTCAGTGGGAATGACCACGCCGATTTGAAAAAAATATTTTTGGACACCGTCTTCATTACCTCCAAAAAAATAACCATTACCCCTAAAAGCCCGACTCAGAAAGATTATATTGATGCCATTCGAAAATATGATATCGTTTTTGGAATCGGTCCGGCCGGCACGGGAAAAACCTATTTGGCCATGGCAATGGCGGTTTCTGCCCTTACAAAAGGACTTGTCGATCGCATAATCCTGACACGTCCGGCGGTAGAGGCCGGGGAAGAATTGGGTTTTTTGCCTGGGGATCTGGCAGAAAAGGTAGATCCGTATTTAAGACCCTTATATGATGCCCTCCATGATATGATGCGCTTTGAGAAAGTCGTAAATTTGATGCAAAAAGGTGTCATCGAGGTAGCACCGATCGCATTCATGCGGGGCCGCACCTTAAATGGTTCCTTCATTATACTGGATGAAGCTCAAAACACGACTTCGGAACAAATGAAAATGTTCCTGACACGCATCGGTTTCAATTCGAAGGCGGTCATCACCGGAGACATCACCCAGATCGATCTTCCAGCCGAAAGGACATCGGGTTTAATTCAGGCCAAAAATATCCTTCAGGGAATTGTGGGCATTAAATTTGTCTTTTTTTCAAAACTGGATGTTGTGCGACACAAACTCGTGCAGGATATCATCAAGGCTTATGAGGAGTTTGAGGACAGCAAAGAGCGGCGTCATGATAGCGCGGCGGGGAAAGCTCAGCGGTAAAGCTTCTTCCGTCCGCACAGCGGCAATGGTTTCGCCGATAACATCTGTGGGATGTTTATGAATTTCGCAAAAAGCAAAGAATCGCTCAACAAGCTCTTGGACAACAATACCCGAGTGCGGTGGGGAATTCTGGTGTTGTCGGCCATCCTTTTCACCATCATTTTATATCCGAGCCTGATTATTACCGAGCAGCAGTATCGCCTGGGAGATGTCGTTGAACGGGATATCAAAGCGTCCAGGGATTTTTTCATTGAAGACCAGGCGGCGACCGAAAAAAAGCGACAGCAAGCCATCGCTGATGTGCTAACGGTTTACGACGTCGATGCCAATCTGGCCAATACGCTGAAACGTAATGTAGACCAGGCTTTTGGCGATTTAAGATCGCTAATTGAAACTTACAGCAGCAGCCTGCTCCAGGAATTGGAAATCCAAACGGAACCCAGTTCAATCCAACCGCAGGATCCGAAACCATCCATCCAGGAACGGGTCCTGGAGAAACAGGAACAATTTGAAGCAACCATCGGCATTCGCGTCAGTAAAGGCGCCTACCAAGCGCTTGCCAAAGAAGGTTTTTCAATTAAAATTGCAAATCTTATCAACAAAATTTTAGGCAAAATTTTAAATATTGGCGTCGTGACCAACAAGGAAATTCTGCTAAAGGAAATTGACAAAGGCATCATCCTGAGGGATGTCGCCACTAAAAAAGAAAGGATTGAAGGCAATTTAAATCAATTTTACGGACTGAATCAAGCCAAAGCCATGGTCAGAACGATCGGACAGCCTGACCTGCAGGACCTCGATTATACACTTAAAAATCTGGTCGTGGATTTCATCCAGGAACTAATACAGCCCAATATTACGTTAAACCGCAATGAAACCCAAGAACGGCAGAACAGAATCGCGGCAGAAATCACGCCGGTTTTATATGAAATCAAGTCCGGGGAAATGCTTCTGAGAGAAGGTGCGCTGGTAAGCGAACTCGATTTGTTAAAATTAGAGGCGTTGCAGTCCGAGACACAAAAAGAGCAGATATTGCTGAGCAGCCTCGGCGCTGCCCTGCTTTTGGTTAGCCTTCTGATTACCACCTATATTCTGCATTTCAACGTTCAGGGTCCGATGTCTACCTATCATAATAAAAACTTGCTTCTAATTGCCAGTTTGTCCCTGACCTTTTTCTTTCTGGCAGAGATCTCTGCGTCTTTTTCTGGATTGCTCACCCACAATTCACCTGTCTCCATGCCGGGAGCGTCAATTTATTTCGGCATTCCCCTGGCTTCAGGGGCGATGATTATCTGCCTGTTTTTAGGGCTTGCCGTCGCCGTCCCGATGGCACTGGTGATGGCCATCGGTTTTGCTTTCATTTTTCAGAACAGCCTCGAAATGTTTATTTATTTTCTGGTCAGTAGTATGATGGCAGCCTACTGGCTGCGGAATTGCCGGGAAAGAAAAGTGTTCATCATCGCCGGCGCCAAGCTTGGATTGCTAAATATTGCGCTGGCTACCGCGATCCACTTGTATCAGGGGGAATTATCAACTTCCAAGCTCATATGGGATTGGGCTTTTGCCTTTATGGGAGGGATCATGGCCGGAATCGTCACAGCCGGTCTGGTACCACTGATCGAAATTGCTTTTGATTATACGACGGATATCACCCTCCTTGAACTTGCCCATCTGGATCGACCCATCATGCGCCGCTTGATGATCGAAGCGCCCGGCACCTATCACCATTCGGTAATCGTCGGCTCGCTGGTGGAGGCTGCCGCTGCGCAAATCGGTGCCAACCCGCTACTGGCAAAAGTTTGTGGATACTATCACGATATCGGCAAAATAAAGAAGCCCCTGTACTTTATCGAAAACCAGACCGACGGCCGAAACAAGCATGACAAACTAGCCCCTTCCATGTCGAGTTTGATCTTGATCGCCCATAGCAAAGACGGCGTTGAAATCGCCAGGGAAAATAAGCTGGGCCAGGTGATCATCGATACGATTCGTCAACATCATGGTACCAGCATCATTAAATATTTCTACGAAAAGGCCAAACAGAAAAAAGGTGACGATGCTGTCAATATCGACGATTTCCGATACCCGGGACCTAAACCGCAAACCAAAGAAGCCGGTCTCGTTATGCTGGCAGATGTGGTTGAAGCCGCTTCACGAACTTTGGACAACCCCACAACCTCACGGATTCAGGGACTCGTCCAAAAGCTGATCAACCAGATTTTTTCAGATGGCCAGCTGGACGCCTGCGAACTGACCCTAAAAGACCTCCATAATATCGCGAGAAGTTTCAACAAAATATTATACGGCATCCATCATCACCGCATCGAATATAGTGATAGCCGGACAGCGGGCAACGGAAATGAAAAAGGGAAATTGAAGAATGCGGGTTCAGATCGACAACAAGCAAGGCAATCACAGGATATCAAAGAAGAAGCTGCGGCAAACGGCGAAGGTCATCTTAAACGCCTTGGACTATCCTGACGCAGAACTTTCCATTCTCATTGTTGACGATCAACAGATTGCGCAACTCAACCACCAATATCTTAACCACCAAGGTCCGACAAATGTGATTGCATTTTGCATGCGCCAGGGCCAGTTCTCAGACATCACGCCAAACCTTCTGGGTGATGTCGTGATTTCAGCAGACACCGTGCACCGGGAAGCGCAAAGCGCCGGCATCAGCATGCAAGACCGTTTTGACCAGCTTCTCATCCATGGGACTTTGCACCTCCTGGGCTATGACCATGAAAATACCAAAGCCGAAGCCCGTAGAATGGAAAAAAAGGCAGAAGAACTTCTTAAAAAAATCAAAGCAACAGCTTAACATATCGGATTTTCTATAATATATTGAAAGCATGGTGCGATTAATAAGACGGGTTCAATAGTATCTGCATCGAATAATGGGGCAACGCCCCCAACCTGTGGGAGGTTTAGATATGTCCGGGCTAGCAGTGAAGATCGATCACGTGGCCGCTTTGAGAGAAGCCAGGAAAAGCGCTTTCCCCGATCCGGTGGCAGCTGCGGTTTTGGCCGAATTAGCCGGAGCCGATGGTATCGTTGTGCATTTATGGGAAGATCGGCGGGATATTAGTGACCGCGATGTACGCATCCTGCGTCAGACCATACAGAGCAAACTGATACTGGAAATGGCCTCAACCAACGAGATGGTCGGCATGGCCCTGGATATCAAACCGGACCATGTGACCCTGGTGCCTGAAAAACGGGAGGAATTCAGCACCGGCGGTGGTCTGGATCTAGTTGTACACAAAGAAGAAATCAGGGAAACCGTCGCGACACTGCAAAATAGCGGCATACCCGTGGGCATTTTAATCGATCCGGAACCCGAACAGCTCAAGCAAGCCCATCGAACCCATGCCGGAATTGTCGAGGTCCACACCGGTGCCTATTGTGAGGCTAAAACATCCAAAACACGACATCAGGCATTTTTAAAAATTGTGGATGCCGTCAAACTTGCACACAAACTTAATTTCAATGTGAAAGCCGGGCGTGGAATATGCTACAAAAGTATTAAGGCCTTCCGCGGTCTCCATGAAATTGATGAATTCAGCATCGGCCACAGTATTGTTTCTCGTGCAATATTAGCGGGCATGGAAAAGGCCGTCAAAGAAATGATCGGTCTAATCCGGGCACTCTGATTGTCTGGGCCGGGCCTGAAATAAAAACATTTTATAACGCGGTTATGCGGAAAGTTCCAGTTGGATAGGTCCGCTTGCTATGCACCACGAAGATCACGAAGAATATGAAGGTCGAGCAGCGAAATTCAACCATCTTTTCTTTGTGCTCTTCGTGCCCTTTGTGGTTGTTGAGGTGCTACTTGATCTTTACGCATAACTGTATTTTATAATTCCGTGGCGTATTGTTTTTCAATTTGGAGTCTCAGATGATTCTGGTTACCGCCGCTGAAATGCAGGAAATGGATCGTCAGACGATCGAAACCCACGGCATTTCGGGTCTGGCGCTTATGGAAAATGCCGGCCGGGGTGCCACGCGTGTATTGCTGGATCAGTTTAGCGGTATGATTAAAGCCGGTGTGGCTATTGTTTGCGGCAAAGGCAACAATGGCGGCGATGGGTTTGTTATTGCCAGGTGTCTGGCCGACCAGCGCATTCATGCCACAGTCTATTTGCTGGCGAAAACCGCTACGGTAAAAGGCGATGCCGCCGCCAACCTCAGACGCCTATCCGCTCTTGGGATCCCGGTTATTGAAATCCCGGACGAGGATTCGTTTTCAAAAATAAAATCCGATCTCTGCCGTTTCGACCTCCTGGTGGATGCGATCCTGGGTACCGGACTGACAGCCGATGTCAAGGGCTTCTTTAAAACCGTTATCGAATTTATCAACGATCTCAACCGCACCGGTATTCCGGTGTTTGCTGTGGACATTCCCTCGGGCTTGAATTCGGATACGGGCCAGCCCTGCGGAACATGTATCCGCGCGCAGGGCACGGCGACCTTCGCCCTGCCTAAAATCGGTCATTACACCTACCCGGGGACTGACTATACCGGCAAACTGGAGATCATCGAAATTGGAATCCCGGACGCTGTCATCGCAGCGGTCGGCCCGAAGCAATTTTTACTTACAGCCGAACGGATTCGTAGCGGTTTTCCACAGCGCCGTGCGGACACGCACAAGGGGCAAACCGGACACCTGCTGGTTGTCGCCGGTTCGACCGGAAAAACCGGTGCGGCCGCCATGACGGCCACTGCGGCCATGCGGGCCGGCGCTGGCCTTGTGACACTGGGTATTGCCGAAAGCCTCAATCCGATTATCGAAGCTCAGGTGCTGGAAGTTATGACCGCCCCTTTGCCGGAAAGCAAGCGCGGCATTTTGGCAGACCTCGCCCTTGATGATATTAAGCAGCTGGTTGCGGGTAAAAAATGCCTGGCCTTGGGACCGGGTATCGGCCTGGCTGCAGAAACCCGAAGCCTGGTAAAAAAAATTATCCGCCAGTTTGACATACCCATGGTCATCGATGCCGACGGTCTCAACAACATTGCCGGGCAGACGCAGCTGTTAAAAAAACTCAAGGCCCCGGTTATTTTAACCCCGCACCCCGGAGAAATGGCACGGCTGATCGAAACTTCACCTGCAGCGGTTCAAAAAAACCGGCTGGCCTGTGCCCGCGATTTTGCAACAAAATTCGGTGTACATGTCATTTTAAAAGGAGCCGCAACCGTCATTGCGCACCCCGACGGCAGTGCCTATATTAACGCCACCGGCAATCCCGGCATGGCAGCCGGCGGTATGGGGGACGTTCTCACCGGTGTCCTGGCCGGCTTCATTACCCAAGGATTTTCCCTGGAGACCGCAGCACATGCCGCCGTATATCTGCACGGCGCTGCGGCCGACACATTAGCCGAAGCCATCGGCCCCATCGGCTATTTAGCCGGTGAAGTGATGAATGCCATACCGGGGGAAATTAAAAAACTGCTGAAGAACCAAATTCCGGAGCCTGCCCCAAAATAGAGTCCAAACACCTTTGCTATGAAGTTATTTATTATCGGTTATTTGTTAGAAGATTTGAAGATGTTCAGTCTTTTCACGCTAGAAACCATCTCAAAAATAGGATTTTGGTTCAAGATTGCGGCGGGGCCGAGTTTAAAACCGCAGGCAACCTGTGGGTTGTCGAGGATTTGAAACGAGGCACCAACAAAGTTATGGGGCCAAAAGACATTTTTGAGATGGGTTTTAATAACCAATGACGAATAACCATTAACCATCTACCAACCCATGGCTGACAAACACATCCAGATAACCACTCATTCGGCAGCACAAACCCGGAAATTGGGACAAACACTGGGTGCCGCAATCCATCAGCCGATCGTCATCGCTTTGACCGGCGACCTCGGAAGCGGCAAAACCGCATTCGTTCAAGGATTGGCAAAAGGTCTAGATATCTCTGAAAAGTACTATATTACCAGTCCGACATTCACTCTCATCAATGAATATCCGGGGCGCCATCCCCTTTTCCATGTGGACCTTTACCGGATCGAACAACTCTCTGAGTTGGAAGAAATCGGCCTGGATGAAGTGCTTCATGAAGATGCAGTCATCGCGATTGAATGGGCCGAAAGACTGCCAAAAGATACAAGATCCAGCCACCTGGAACTGCACTTAAAAATAATCGGCGAGAACATCCGTCAAATAGAAATTTTTGCATATGGACATCCGACCGTGAATTTGCTAAAAACTCTGGAACGCAAGGTCCAGAGTATTGTAAAGTAGTCAGCAAAAAATATGCGCCTAAATACTGGCACATATAAAAATTTTACCACGAAGCTCACGAGGGCCATAAAGAAAGGCATTTTAATAATTTTGTTTTCATCTGCGTGTTACTTCGTGTTCTTTGTGGTAAAGGAGCAGCCTTAAACGTTCTATAAAGGCATTTGTAGCAGGAAGATAAAATTTCGGATTGTTAAAAAATCGGAGAAAAGAAAGTGGCTTTAATTGTTCAAAAATACGGGGGCACATCCGTCGCCAATCTAAAGCGGATTAAAAATGTGGCCAATCGTGTGGCCAAAACCTATGACCAGGGCAATGAGGTCGTCGTTATTCTCTCGGCCATGGCTGGCATCACCGACGGATTGATCGAAATGGCCGGCAAAATTTCTCGGTTGCCGGACAAACGTGAACTGGATGTTTTGCTGGCAACGGGCGAGCAAACCACATCCGCCCTGTTGGCCATGACGCTCAAAACCATGAATTACCCCGCACAGTCGCTCCTGGGTCACCAGGCTGAAGTCCTCACCAACCATTGCCATGGCAATGCCCGCATTCTCGACATCCGGGCTGACCGCATCAAAGAATTGCTGAAACAGCGCCATATCGTTGTCGTCGCCGGATTTCAGGGCTGTGATCCGGACGGCAACATAACGACCCTGGGGCGCGGCGGGTCGGACACTTCCGCGGTAGCCATTGCAGCAGCACTCAGTGCAGACGTCTGTGAAATCTATACCGACGTGGATGGTGTTTATACTGCCGATCCGAACATTTGCCCCAAGGCCCGCAAACTGGAGGCCATATCATACGATGAGATGCTGAATATGGCCAGCCTGGGAGCCAAGGTGCTGCAAATTCGTTCGGTGGGTTTTGCCAAAAAATATAAAATTCCCGTGCACGTTCGATCGTCATTCAGTGAAGAGGAGGGAACCATGGTAGTGGATGAAAATTCCGGCATGGAGCGCCTGATCGTATCCGGTGTCACCCATGACAAAAATCAAGCACGCATCACTTTGAAAAAAGTTCCGGACAAACCGGGCATTGCAGCCAAAATTTTTACACCGGTGGCTGATGCCGGTATCGTCGTGGATATGATCATTCAGAACACCCGGCCCGGAGGACAGACGGATTTAACATTCACCGTGCCGAAAGCCAACTTTAAGCAGGCCCTGGAAATGCAAAAAAGAATCGCCGCTGAAATCGGTGCTGAAGATGTATTTGGTGACGAAAATATTGCCAAGGTTTCGGTTATCGGTGTGGGCATGAAAGATCACTCGGGCGTGGCATCCACTATGTTTAACGCCCTGGCAAAAGAAAACATCAATATCATGATGATCAGTACTTCTGAAATTCGAATTTCCTGTGTTGTCGAGGAAAAATATACCGAGCTGGCGGTGCGGGTCCTGCATACCGCTTTTGGACTCGACAAAGATCGCTAGAAAATGGCGAATACGGATTTCGGCTTTCAGAATGAACAGGGCGGATGCGTGAAAAAATTTAGCAGCGACCAGATGATTTTTGCGCTATTGGTGGGTGCGGTTATTGTTGGTATTACGATTTACCGCTATTTTTTTATGTTCTGATGGATGCGTTCTACCGCAAAGCGGGCCCTTGAAACTTGATCTGAAGTTTTGAACCGACCTCTAATAACGTTCTTGACTTAACCATAAAACTGCTGCTAACTTCAGCCACAGCGCAAGGATTCGGCTAACCGTAAGGGGCCGCAAGAGTTGAAGATGGTCAACGTCTTGGAATGTCCTTGCGCTATTTATCATAGCGCATCTTCAATCTCTTCGGCAATTCGAATTGCCGCCTGCCGGGGATCTTCTGCATCCCGGATGGGTCTGCCAATCACCAGATAATCCGCTCCGGCGGTTATGGCCCGGGCCGGTGTTGCAATCCGCTGTTGATCCTCTTTTGCGGTGAGCGTCCAGGCCGGGCGAATCCCCGGGGTCACCGCAAGAAAGTCTTTGCCCAATCTTACCTTGATTTGCCTGGCTTCAAGGCCCGAGCAAATTACCCCGGCACAGCCGGCTTGATAAGCCCGTTGCGCTCTTTGCAGCACCATCTGCGGCAGATCATTAAATAAAGCCTGACGATAACCGGCTGATTCCAAATCTTTTGCAGTAACGCTGGTCAGAACGGTAACCCCCAGAATCCCCACCTTGCCGCCGCTGCCTTCGACAGCCGCTTCCAACATCCGCCGGGTCTCGCCCACATGCACCGTAGCGAAAGCAACGCCGAGATCGGCAATGCGCGCCATGGCCCGACCCACTGTTGCCGGTATGTCATGTAATTTTAAATCCAGAAAAACCCGCGCGGTTGTTTGAGAATGGATGAAATCAATAATTTCAGGACCGCCGCGAATAAACAGTTCCAATCCCACCTTGAACAGCCCAACACTATCAGCCAACAACCCGATATATTTTTTGGCGGCATCAAGCGTTGCAACGTCCAGCGGAAAAATGATGTAGTCTTTGCCCTTTTTCATGCTCAAACACCACCGTAATGCTGCTTCATCCAGGTTTGGTAATATTTGCCGCTTTTGATCTGATCCACCCAGGCCTGGTTGTCCAGATACCACTGAATGGTTTTTCTGATTCCGGTTTCAAAAGACTCATCCGGCATCCAGCCCAGTTTCTCGGTCAATTTGCTGAAGTCGATTGCGTACCTGAGGTCATGACCGGGCCGATCTTTCACAAAAGTAATCAACTCCCGGCTGGGTGGCCGATCGGGCGGTTTGGCCATCTCATCGACCATATCGCAAATCCGGTTGACCAGTTCGATGTTGACCAGTTCGCATTGGCCACCAATATTGTAAGTTTCACCCCGGGTTCCCTCTTTCATAATCTTCCAGATCGCCTTGCAATGATCGCTGACATACAACCAGTCCCGCACATTGAGCCCCTTGCCGTAAACCGGCAAGGGTTTGCCCTTCACAGCGTTTAGAATCATTAGTGGAATCATTTTTTCCGGAAATTGATAGGGGCCGTAATTATTTGAACAGTTGGAAAGGGTCACCGGCAAACCATAAGTTTTATGATAGGCCCTTACCAGATGATCCGCGGAGGCTTTCGAAGCGGAATAAGGGCTGTTCGGGCGGTAGGAAGTCTCTTCGGTGAAATGACCCGCCATACCCAAAGAGCCATAAACTTCATCTGTGCTCACCTGATGAAACAGCGTGAGTTGATTTTGCCGGCGGCGGGCGATTTCCAGAAGACGGAAGGTCCCCTCTATATTGGTTTTTATAAATGCATCCGGGCTGACGATCGAGCGGTCGACATGGGATTCAGCGGCAAAATTGCATACCGCATCCACCTGGTAATCATCAAAAATGTCCTCCAGTGCCTGCGGGTCACAGATATCGGCCTTTACAAAAATGTAGCGTCCCGGAAAGTTTTCCCGCACAGCGGCAAGATTTTCTGGATTGCCGGCATAAGTCAGTTTATCGATATTAATGATCCGCCCGTCAAAATCAGAATCGGAAAACATATAATCAATGAAATTTGTGCCGATAAAACCGCAACCGCCCGTAACCAGGATATTTTTCATTCAACCTCCTTCATTTCTGCCGTAACATCGGGGTTCAGGGTTCAGAGGTTGGACCACAGAAAACTGTGATACAGGGCATAGGCATAGTCAAGCAGTGGATTGGTTGAGTCGTCAATGGGTCGAAGAATTGTATCCATTTTAAACGATTTGACCATTCGACCCATTAGCGAAGCGAATTAACGCCATAGGTCATAACCCCTGAACCCAGAACCTCTGAACCTTTCAGCCTGAAACCTGACACCTGAGAATAATATGCTTAAAGCGACTAAAATTTCTGATAATGGTATATTATACGAATTGAATCATAAAGTAAATTTGCTTCAGCGGCAGCGGTGCGTTAAGAAATCTATTGAAAGAATTGACTTTATAATGATATGTGGTAAATTTTTAATATTTACAGATAAATACTCAATATTGAGACCGGCCGATGCCAGATGACAATCGATATCATGTAGCTGCCGGAAGCTACTATGTTGATACTCAGAAACCGATGATCCTGGAGGCATATCTGGGAACCTGTGTGGGGGTGGCCCTTTATGATCCAGTGGCCGGAGCCGGCGGTCTGATTCATCTCCTGCTCCCGGAACCTGTTGGGATCGAAGGAACTTTTCAACCGGAAAAATATGCATCCACCGGTTTTCCGCCTTTTCTGAAGACTTTATACGATGCCGGTGCATCCCCTGAAAACATGAAAGCCTGTATCGCCGGCGGTGCGCTGGTCGGCCCGCTGGATGATTCCGATCTCGACCTGGACATTGGTGGACGAACCACCGAAAAGGTTATGCAATTTATTGCTGCCGAAGGAATCCAGGTCGAAAAATTGGAAACCGGCGGATTTTTCACCTGCCGGATCGATCTGGACATGGGCACATGGCAATGCAGAATCGAGCCAGCCGGGTTTGACAAGTTATCTGCCCGTGTCGATATTAAAATACCTGCACCCAATGAAATCCGCCAATCGGCAAAGAACTTACGACCCATTCCGCAAATTGCGTTAAAAGTATTGCGAATTATCAACCAGGAGCTCTATGAAATCCAGAGTATCACTACAGAAATCCGAAAAGATCAGGTCCTCAGCGCCAGGACTTTGAAGCTTTGTAATTCGGTGATGTTTGCCCGTCGCTTAAAAATAGAGTCTTTAGATCACGCCTTGGTCATGATCGGGCAACAGCTTTTGCTAAAATTTGTCATCTCAGCCTCTTTAAACAATTTCTTTAGCCAGTGCGGAATGGGTTACTCTCTCTGCAAGGGCGGAATATATCATCACGCGGTTGGTACGGCCGTGATCGCCGAAAAATTGGCTGACTTAACGGGCAAAGTAGAACCATCACTGGCTTATACGGCCGGCCTGCTGCATGATATCGGCAAAGTTGTTCTGGATCAATTCATCAATGCGGGGTTCCCCCTTTTTTATCGCGAATTAAATGAGGCCGGAAAGAATTTCTCGGATGTCGAAAAACAGGTGCTCGGAACCGATCATACCGAAGTGGGCGCCGACCTGGCCCGTAGCTGGTCTCTTCCGGACTCTCTGATCGAAACCATTCGGCATCACCATAAACCCGAAGATGCCCCAAAGCATTACGCGCTGGTCCATATCGTTTATCTGGCCGACCTTTTGATGAGCCGTTTTCATACCGGCTTGGAGCTGGAGCGCCTGAACACCGAAGCTCTGGCCGATAGACTGGCAGTCGTTGGACTTTCAATCGCAGAATTTCCAGCACTCGTTGATCACATCCCCATCAAAGTGCTGGAATCTTCTCCGGAGTTTGCCCTGATGGGAACATAGTGGAAATTAGCCACAGACACACACAAACGCACACAAACTTAGGTTATCATATTTTGACGGTAATAAATTACAACACTCAGAGAATTGATCGCGGAGCGATTGACCGTTTTTGTTTGGTCGAAGTCGGCCGAACAAAAGTTAGTGCCCGCTCTGTTAAATTCCGCATCGCGGAGTCGCCATAGGCGAAATTTAACAGGGTGAATCCGTGTGGGCCTGCCGCGGCGAAGCCTTGCGCGAAGCCGGGTCTGCGGTCAATAAGCAAAAAGAAAGATCATGGCAAAAGCAAAATCAAAGCAGCAAAAATTGATGCAAATCAGCCCGGATCAACAAAAACTTTTGCGCCAGCTACCGGGCGTGGATTCCCTTTTGGAAATTATCGCAAAAGAAGCTTTTTTCAAAGGCATTCCGCAAACGGTGCTGGTCAGTTCAGTCCGCAACGTCATTGATGCCAAACGCCAGGCGATTCTCAACAACGATCCCGCCACAGAAGCATCCAGCCTGCTGGACTCCCGGATGATTGATGCGGTGAAAAAGACGGTCAACGCTGCCATGACGGCGAACCTGAGAAGAACAATTAATGCAACCGGTGTCGTGGTGCATACGAACCTCGGTCGCTCACTGCTGGCACCCGAGGCCATTGAGAATCTGGTAACGATTGCCGGTCGATATTCAAATCTGGAGTATGATCTGTCAATCGGAAAAAGAGGCTCCCGTTATAGCAGCGTTGAAGGTCTGATTTGTGAAATCAGCGGAGCCGAGGCGGCCCTGGTTGTCAACAACAATGCCGGCGCCGTGCTTTTGTGCCTGGAGACGATCGCAAGGGGCAAAGAAGTTGTTGTCTCGCGCGGCGAACTGGTCGAAATCGGCGGCTCATTTCGAGTGCCGGATGTCATGGCCAAAAGCGGCGGCATTCTAAAAGAAGTCGGAACCACCAACCGCACCCATATCCGTGACTATGAAAACGCCATTGGTCCAAATACCGGCTTACTTTTAAAAGTCCATACCAGTAACTACAGTGTGGTCGGTTTTACTGCAGAAGTTACCCTGCGTGAGCTCGTGGATTTAGGCGCAACGCACCAGCTGCCGGTCATGGAAGATCTGGGCAGTGGAACGTTTATCGATTTTTCAAAATACGGCCTGCTAAAAGAACCCACGGTTCAGGAATCGGTGATCGCCGGTACCGATGTGATTACCTTCAGCGGCGACAAACTGCTCGGCGGCCCGCAGGCCGGCATTATCGTCGGCAAAAAAGCGGTCATCGACTCCATTAAGAAGAACCCGATCGCCCGGGCGCTGCGCATCGACAAACTCACCCTGGCCGCCCTGGAAAGCACCCTGCGATTATACCGCGATCAAGAAAAAGCAGCGCGCATGATCCCTACCCTGCAAATGATCATGCTGCCACTGGATGAGATCCAAAAACGGGCCAACCGTCTGGCTGGTGGATTAAAAAAAATAGGTGATCCCCGACTGCGCATTCGCCTGCTGGAGCAATCGTCCAAAACCGGTGGGGGCGCACTTCCCCTTATGGAGCTTCCCAGTTTATGCGTTGCCGTGCAGATCGAAGGGATATCACCCAACACCCTTGAAAAAATGATGCGGAATAACGACCCGCCGATCATCGCAAGAATTGAAAACGATTGGTATGTCATGGACCCCCGAACCATCCAGACGGATGAATTGTCGGCAATTGAAACTGCTTTTGAAAATTTGACCACGAGAGCCCCAAAATGAGAAAACAGCCATCAAAGCTCTATCACACCCGGGAATCAACACGCCATTTTCTATATTCCAAAGCTGAGGCAGAAGGTCCTGCAAAAAAGCGGATCCGCATACCGGCCCGCATTCAAAAGGCCATTCAATCCATTTACCCCGCTCTGCTCAGCGGACATACCTTTATCGATCATGCGGAACAGCAGCTGTCTTCAGCCGCCATTTTTGCCTGCCTGGTTTTTCAGATCGATGACAAAGCCAGATCCGAAAAGCATTCTAAATCCGATCCAGCCACCGATCATCAAAAGGCCGCAAAATTATTGGATTATTTTTGCAAAAAATACAACGGCAGCTGGGGTCTGATAAATTCGGGTTTGTTCGGAGCCTATTTTGAAGACAAAAACGCTTTCCAGTGCCTCAAACTGGTCCAGAAATTCCAAGAAGCACTGAAAAGACAGACGGACATCACGGTAAGTGCCGGTATCAGTGAATATCCGACGCTCAGCTATCAGCCGGCCGAAACGCTGACCAACGCCCTCAAGGCGCTAGACCACGCCGCCTTTTTTGGGCCCGGCGGTACGGCGATCTTTGATGCCGTCAGTTTAAACATCAGTGGTGACCGATTGTTCGATAAAGGCGACATCAAAGGTTCCGTTTCAGAATTTCTGCAGGCTTTGAAACTGGACCCGACCAACATCAACGTTCATAATAGTCTGGGGGTTTGCTATGGTTTAATAGGAGACTATGAAAAAGCAAAAAAGGAATTTAATTCAGCCATCGCGCTGAACGCCGAAGAGGTGATGCTCTGGTACAATCTGGGATTTATCAACATGCTGGCCGGCGATCGCCATAAAGCGCTCGACTTTTTTTTGAAAGCCAACACCCTCAATCAGAACGTGTTTGAAGTCGCGTTTCAAACCGGAAGACTTCTCATGGAAATGGAGCAGCCCGAAAGCGGTAAAAAGTTTCTTGAACATGCCTCGAAGCTGGAACCGGGATCGGGTGCGGTATTTCGCTATCTGGGTGAATGCTACGCAGCCATCAGCAAAGTTGACGCAGCCATTTCAGCTTTTAAAAAAGCCATCAAGCACAATCCAAGGGATGCGGCCTCTTTATCGGCCATGGGATGCCTTTTTGACGAACAGGAAGAAAACCCGGAAATCGCCCTGATGTTCTGCAAGGAGAGTGTCCGTCTTTCCCCTGAAAACGGTCTGTTTAGATATCGTTTGGGCCAGCTTTATCTTAAGCAAGACCGCCTGGCTGATGCGTTAAAGCAATTTAAAAAGGCGGAGTTTCTAGGTCAGGACGCATCGGCGGTGATTGTCGAAATTCAAAAACAATTGCCGGCCAAAGCATCATAAATCCCTTGAAGGTATGATCGCTCTATTACGAGGGGACCTGTATGAAAGCATTTATTTTACGTCATCTTGAAGAAAGTCTTCGTGTCAAGCGCCAGTTTATTGAAAGCCATATCGATCACATCATCCGTGCGGCTGAAAAAATGGCTGCCTGTATTAAGGCCGGAAACAAAATTCTCATATTCGGAAACGGCGGCAGTGCAGCCGATGCCCAGCACCTTGCCGCCGAATTTGTCAACCGTTTCAAAATTGAGCGTCCTCCCCTGGCGGCCCTGGCCCTGACGACCGACACCTCAATTTTGACAAGCATTGGAAATGACTATAATTTTGATAATATTTTTTCGAAACAAATCGAAGCCCTCGGCAAGAAAAACGACATCGCCTGGGGTTTGAGCACCAGCGGCAATTCCAAAAACGTCATTCAAGCCATCAATGTAGCAAACGAAAAAAAAATATTTTCGATCGCATCGACCGGACGCGGTGGTGCGCTGGCTAATTGCGCCCAGCTGGTTTTCGCAGCAGAATCCGATGATACCGCCCGGATTCAGGAAGCCCATATCACCCTGGGCCACATCATATGCGACCTGGTTGAGCGCACGCTTTTCCCCGATAAATATTAAACCGGATAAAATCATGGCGAAAAAGTTCAAACCCCTGAATCTCTCAAAAATAAAAACCTATTCCTTTTCGAATAGAAGCAACAAAGTCAGCACAGCGGATTTTGCAAAGACAAATCAAAAAGGCGCATCCTTTAAAGATTTTCTGAATGGATTGCCGGATATTCTGGCCGGCAGTGACCTTAGATCCATCATTTCCGCTATAGCGACAGCTGCCAAAAACAAAAAATCGATTATATTGGGCATCGGTGCGCATGTAATCAAGGTCGGCCTCAATCCGGTGGTCATCGATCTGATGGAACGCGGCATCATCACCTGCGTGGCCATGAACGGCGCCGGTATCATCCATGATCTCGAACTGGCCATGGCGGGACAGACATCGGAGGATGTCGCCACCGCCATTGATGACGGCTCCTTTGGAATGGCCGAGGACGCCGGCGTCTTTCTGGGTGAGGCGCTGGCCGAATCACGGGATGATTCTGAGGGTTTAGGGCTGGCGGTCGGACGTGCCATTCAGCAAAAAAAGCTGCCGTTCTGCAAGCAAAGCATCCTGGCAGCCGGCTTTCGTCTGGGAATTCCGGTCACCGTACACGTGGCCATTGGAACCGATATTATTCATATGCACCCGCAGTTTGATGCCGCCCGAACAGGCATCGCGACGCACCGCGATTTCCGTTTATTTTCATCGGTGATCGCCACAATTGAACAAGGGGTGTATATGAATGTGGGATCCGCCGTCATTTTACCGGAAGTTTTTTTAAAGGCCGTATCCCTGGCGCGAAACCTGGGCCACACTCTGGATCATTTCACCACGGTGAACCTGGATTTTGTCACTCATTATCGGCCCCTGACCAATGTCATCAACCGCCCGACAGCCCGCGGCGGCAAAGGAATCAACCTCATCGGCCATCATGAAATCATGCTGCCATTGATTGCGGCCGGAGTAATAGAGCAGCTCGGATAATCGAAGCCCTCTCAAAAATAGCGGATCGCCTTTGCAGGGTTGACACTGCGGTGGATTTCATGTTTATTTTACGTCCTTTGCTGATAACACTATCATAAAGCACAGCAACGGGTTGCTTTGAGGATGTTGATGATTATCTATAACCTGGAGAATTTCTATGCCGATTTATGAATACCACTGTAAAAACTGCGACCAGGATTTTGAATACCTCGTGTTTGGAAGCGAAAAACCGGACTGCCCTTCCT